>UMJL01025827.1_pt1 | contig 29341 bp, 40 predicted proteins | sample 1966071 | NCBI WGS metagenome assembly UMJL01 (sample SAMEA4836148, study PRJEB28245) | human gut metagenome | biome: gut microbiome; material: fecal sample | place: Denmark | collected 2008
GAATTTTACGAGGGTATTGAGGACGAAGATAAAGCCAAAGAAAGAGCTCGTGAATGGTATCTTAATTGGATTGAGGAAATGAAAAAGAAATATTCTTAACAAGAATAAAATGAGAAATATAGGTATAGCATTTATTTATGTTGCTTTTTTCTCTCTAATAGGATTTTCCTTGTGGGTGACAAAAAGTATATGGGTATTATTGGCATTGATATTTACTCCAAACTATCATAGTGAGAAAGATTAAAAACTGAATGGAAATGAAAGCAAGAATAAAATCAACCGGAGAGATTGTAGAGGTTGAAGGCTTATTTGATGTTGGGACTGCCTTAGTGAATGGTAGGTATTTCAAAGTGTCAGAACTCGACTTCTTTGATAATTTTGAAACTATTGATTGGGAACAAAGACGCTATGAATTGGCAAAATCAGCTATGCAAGGGTATTGTATTGCTTTAGGAATAAACGATGACAGTGAAACTTATGATAATATTGCAATAGGTTCCTTGAGAGCAGCCGATGCACTAATAAAGAAATTGAAAGGGAACTAATCATGGAAGTAACCGATTTTCTTGAAATAGTAATACTTTGCTTGTCATTATTAATAGTCATTCCTATACTTATGGTTATTTGGATTGACTGGGAGCGAATTGAATCTAAGAGAAGAAACAGATGGAAGTAAAGAACGGAATAATAATAGACGGAGTACTGCATGAATTGAAGGAAACGAAACGTAATGATTGTTTAAAATGTTCGTTACGTGATTTATGTCAAAATGAGTTCGGAAACGGATGCCTATGTTGGATTAATTTAGCTTCGGAATCAGAGATGACAAATAATGAATTTAAGTGTCGTGGCAAAGTAACAGATATTAAGATAGATAAGGAGGAATAACTAAAATGGATATAGTACCTATTATAACAAAAGATAATCTTTCTAAGGAACAGATAGAATATCTGCAAAAGCAGCAAACAGAATATAAATTAGTCAATAGGATTAAGAAGAATCCGGGACATATCTTGTTCTCTTTTAATCGAAAAACAGGGGAAATCAAGAGAGCTTCTATTATACACAAGGTTGCTATTGGTTTTAATGGGCTTCCTGTAACCAAAGCTGAAACGGTTATAGAACCTGATTGCTATTACGACCAAGCCTTGAATGAAAAGAATTTTAGAAAGAAATTGAAGAGAATTGGATTGTTAAGTGTTTAAACGATTTGAAAACAAGTAACTATGGGATTTACAACACCGTGCTTTATATTAAAGAACACATTACAACTTCGGAAAAAGCTGGAAGGGTTGGGATATAGAATAGGCAATGAATACTGTATCGACAATAATTTTTTAGCTACAGATAATAATGAAATGTTTGGGATTGAAAACCCTTATCTTCCTGAGGAATGCAATGGGTACATCCATTGCGGATTTAACGAAGAACTTTTCTTGGCTATTGCTGCATTAAGAGATGATACGGATAGAGGACAGTTCTTTGTGACAGAATCAAGGCTTGGAAGTATTAACTATCCTGACAGCATAATAGAAAAAGGATCATTCATAATATGCTGTACTGATAAATGGGATTCTGTGGATATCCCTTCACACAAGGCTTCCGTATTAGAATTAATAGAGCATTTTAAAAAGCAATGATTATGAAACAGACATTAGAAGAAGCAGCAAGAGAAAACATTCTGTTTAATCACAGAACAGTTGACAGAACTTTGTCGGGTGAAGATTTGGCAAAGTTTGGAGAGATGAATTTTATTCAAGGTGCCGAATGGCAGACAAAGCAATCTCCGTGGATCAGCGTTGAAGACAAGGCTGGTTGTGACACATCTGATGATTGTATTGTAATGGTTATGAATGGTGATATATTTAGAGCATATTTTTCATCTGGAAACAAATGGATGAAAAATAATGGTGGTCATTATGATGAAGTGATAGATGATGTTGTTGCATGGTTTCCCATCCCTTCTTTCGATGAGATACTCGAAGCCAACAGAGATGTGTTAGAACGGATTAAGGAGAAAGGAGACTAAAACATGGAAATAAAGAATGTAGGGCAACTTAGAAAAATCATCGAAAATCTTTCCGATGATTATGAAATAGAGATGCGTGTTAGACGGGAATTGTCTGAAGAAGAATTAAAGCAGTGCAGGTATCCTTATCCTTACGATACCGAATATTTAACTTTGGAATTTGACGATATAGGTGTGTTTGATAAAGTATTGTGTTTGGGTGTAACTTCTAAAATTAATTAGATGGTTTGGGTGAATATTTAATCAAGAAGTTTTATTATGAAAAAATTATGTGGATTACAAAAGATGGTCAGGTAGTAGACGATCATGTGATATCATGGGTGGAGGTGGAATTTGGTATTAAATAAAAGACGCATTAATAGATTTTGTTTTGGCATTTTGAATATTTGAGTTATCTTTGCAGTGAACACGCCAAGTTCATGTATTAGACATAATTTGTAGTAGCTATTTTTGTGGCTATGCATTGCGTTTATATTGCAAAGATATAGAGGCTATCACTCACATGGGTTACTACATTTATGTAATAACTTGGACTTGGCGGTTCGTGAGGCGATAGCCTTTTTTATATTTAATAACTCAAATTTCATAACATGCCAAGTCCTATGAAATTAGAGCAGGATCGAAGTACAGTAAATCCTACATCTACGTCCGACAGTGCGAAAACTGTATCTTATCGTAAGTTTGAAATAGAGAAGAATGCCAAAAATAAGGCATACTATTTCATCTTGTCCCACAACCTTCTTAATGAATTTGCAGAATTCTGAAAAACCTATCATTCAAATGATCCCCACAAGGATTGTTTGGAGTTCTTATTATCTAATATTTAAACATAAACTTATGAACGAATTAGTATTTAAAGGTGAGAACAACCAAGTACTAACTAATAGTTTGTTAGTGGCTGAAAAGTTCGGGAAAGAACATAGAAGAGTTATGCAAGATATCCGTGAACTTGGATGTAGTCAATTTTTTCGAGAGCACAATTTCGTGCTGTCCTCATATAATAGTCAACAAAACAACGGGGAAGGTTATTTATCTACGAAACATTGAAACGGAGCAACATTCTTCCATTGATAGAGAGGAATATCATGAACAATGCAAGCTAAATGAGAGAAATGCATACCAATACACCTTTCACCAAAACGATGAAAGGTATAGACCAATACAATATTCGTTCTACACGTTCCATTGAATGACTGCCAACAGACGACAGAATTCCCAGTGAGGAATGTCGTCTGTTAGTTCTATCAATATGTCCAATTTACTTTTTTTCATTCTCAAGTACTGAATTTATCCTTTCCTCCGTAAATCCAAATCTTGCGGCAAACCTTTTGAAAGCCCGCATTCTATTATCAGGAATAAGTGCATACAAGCTATTAACAGGAGTTTTACTCTTTAGCGCTTTTTGAATTTGTACATTTTTCATGAATTAATGTGTTAACTGTTTGATTCTTACTTTGCAACAATTACACTCGCACAATAATGGATAAGCGAATTCCCACATATTTTCCACTATATCATCGCCAATGTATTGAATTTCCTCTCCATAAGGGGTTATATTAAACGATTGGCATATATGGGTGGCAAGATGTCCGCACTCATGCCTCCATGATTTTTCAAACTCCTTTGCTGAGGAAGTAATCGCAATGACCATTACCGTTTTCCTATCCCGAAAATTGGAGTATGTCACACCGGTATTCATTTTACCAGAACTCATATTTTCATATGCTGTTCGTAACATTTCACCATCACATCCGATAGAATACATGCGGTCTATTATTTCATCAACATAGTAGGTATTGACCGCATAATAAACATATACCTCCCAATAGTATTTCTCAAGAGTGAACTTCTGCCGTATCATAACTACAACATTTCATCCCACTCAATCGGTTCTCCGGCAGCAATCATTGTCGCATACCATCTCCTCATTACAGCTCCGTCCGGAGCGTCTGGATCGTCAATTGAGTCCTTTATATATAATGCTAAATGTTGTTCATCCGGAATAGATGATTTGAGAAAGTCGGCTTTACCCATATTAGCTACATATACATAATCATATAATGAATTATTATCCAGTTTTATTCCATAACTTGTAAGCAGTTCATCCACTTTATCCTTAGAAATAGGAGTTATGCGTTCTTTCTTACCGGTAGCAGCATTCACTTTTTTCATCAGCGATACTGCAAATTCACACATTTTCTTGTTGAAATGCCAACCGAAGTTAGATAAATACGTTTCCATCTCTTCCGGTCTTTTATCTCTTATATCCAATGGTTCTCTTCTCATAAATATAAACATTATAAGGGAGTCGCAAAATGCCACTCCCCTAAGTTAAACTTAACGATAACGGGAATAGCGCCCTGTACCACGTACACCACGCCTTTCTCCCATACCACGGTTACGTCCAGAATTACCACCACGACTATAACCGTCACGCTCTCCCATGTTTTCTTCATCGAAATAACGGTCGTCGTCATACCTGCGATCTTCATCCCAACGTTCACCCATTCCTTCACCTTCGGAAAGATCTTCTATGCACTGCATAAGTTTACTTCCGTAGCGAAGCATCTTTTCCGCATAGTCGGACATCTTCTCGACCTTGCTCTCAGAAATTTCAATCATCATCATACTTACTGTTTTTTAGAATTGTTACTACTTGTAGTCTTTTCAGAAGACTTAAAGAACTCAGCCATCATAGCTTTCAACTCGCCAAGTTCTTGTCGAAGCGCTTTGTTTTCCGCTTCCTGCTTTTGCCTCTCTGCAAATTCAGGGTTAAGAACCTGAAGCATCTTGTCGCATGATTCCATAACGGCCCGATGGTGATCGACACTTCCCAATATCTCAGAGGAGCGATTGCGCATGGCGGCTACTTCCGCATTCATTGATTCTCTGGAACCTGATATTACCATATTCCCACCTCCGGGAAAGTTCGCATCAGCAATATCGGACATAGCTGGTATCTTTTGAAAGGTGACAGTCTGTTCACCTACCTTAATGGTTATATCAACCACCATTTTAGGAGGCTGTCCATAAGGGAGAGGCTGTTGCATAAATTCAGGAACAGGATTAGATACACCGGAAACGGAGCCGACTTCTATGTATGGAGTACCATCCTTATGAAGAATGAAAAACTCGCTATTTACTCTTAGATTCTGAAAAGGCATAATTAATTAACTCTTTAAAGAGCGGGATTACTCCCGCCCATTGTTTTTTTACACCACCCCGGTAAGAATTTGCAATGTATTACTACCTGATTCATAATAGCACAGGTAAATTCCAGTACCGGTAATATCCGAAGCAGTAACATCTGCACCGGCGATTGTAGTCAGCGCCTGAGTGGCACCGTTGGTATCAAAGACTACCGGAAGCGTGCCAGTAGTTCCGGAGGGAATTGGCTGCGCCAAACGGAACAGGATCAACCCGCTAAATGGAGCAGAAAGGAACGGATGATTCCGGAAAGAGAAACGTACGTTGGTAGTACCTACCGTAACTCCAGTGCTTTCTAATCTTGGAATACCATTCTTATTTGCCATGATAAAAGGACTAATGAATGCCATATAATGCCTCCTTCCTTTTATCCCCAACCGTTAAAGTTGCCCCATGTTCCGATACCATTAAGAAGACCGTATTGAGCAGCAACGCAAGAAGGAACACCAACAACTGGACTGTAAGGGACCTTGGCTACTTCCGGTTGATTACATTCGATTTTTGCAAGACGAGCACTCAGGTCGCTCAATGCAGCTCCAAGAGGTGCAGTTGCCTGACCTACAATTTGAGAGGTCATAGCAGAACTCTTGAACGTACTGTTCTCTTCACGAAGTTTATCAATCTTATTCTGCATTTCACGCATTTCGGCAGCTTGCTGGCCGGCAAGAATCTGTTGCGTACTATCCTTGATGGAATTTTGCAAGTCGCAAGTTTGGCGTTGAGTCTCATAAGCGACAGATGCAAATCCTCTCTCTTGTCCCGTAGCTACGCCACTGATTGCATTCTGCAAGGTGTTGGTTTGCTGGCAGATAGCTAAACGGTTTTCGCAGCAGCAAGAAGCGATCTGTTGTGCGATTTGACAGTTACCCTGCTGTATAGCATTGATAATCTGCATTGAACTCTGTCCAACTTGGTTTCCTACCTGTTGAACTTGTGACATTACTCCATTAATCGCATTCTGCACTTGACCGATTGAACAGTTCAAGTTAGTAGCCAAATTGTTAATTGCCTGTCCGTTCCCTTGAATAGCACTCATAAGCAACTCCCTTCCTGCATCATTGTTAATTAGGTTAGGAATACCTGCACCGGCAAATCCACCACCGTTACCTCCATCGCCATTGTTTCCCCATCCATTTCGACCGAACAGAGGGAACAAGAAGAAAAGGAAGATTATCCACATGAACCATGAACCATCCCCGCCAAACCCGTTGTTATTCTTTCCTTGCATAGCAACTAACAAGTTCGGATCAATACCTTTCTGTTGTAATAGTGGAGCCAGCATAGCCATCATTCCACTACCACCACCGTTTCCTCCTGATTCCGGGAAAACGTAAGTCTTTGTTTCACTCATAATTATATACGATTATAACACGGTCAATATTAACCGCATCACAAATCTCACTATAAGTGTGTGTCAGAAGAAAACTTTCGTGTCAAATACGTGGCTAAAGGATATATCTTTGAAACATGTCGTCTTTCTCTAATTCTGAAACGATATCTTGAAAGGCGAATCGTATAGAAAACTTCAATTTGCATTTGTTGTCAAAGCTGTTGCGTATCTTGTTGGCACATGTACGGCTTAATCCCGTAACTTCTGATATTTGTGAATCAGTCAACCATTGAGATAAAATATGGATAAATATATATCTGGCATCAACACATTCTTCTTTATTAGACATCAATATAGAATACTCGTCAAGCCCAGTATATCGGCATACGCAACCAATCACTATCTGATAAAATTCACTTATTGCTAAAATCATGTCGTAAAACATATTAGTTATAAAAACAAAACATCGCAAATACCGTTATAGACTTTATGAAAGCCTCCTAACAGTTGCCTTGCGATGTTTGCCCGTTTTTGATTGGAAGTCGTGTGACGGGTTGTGGGGCTTTCTTTTATTTCTAACCCCCAAAAAAGAAAACGTTTGCTGATAAGCTTATTCCTATCCCGGCCTTCTACCACCGGGGAAACGGATACCTACTTCATATTTATCCTCCTTTCTTTAGTTACCACATAAATAAGTTACAACTAATACCTGCGCCGATATACCAACCACCCGGATAACCATATCCAGCTTGTAAACCAAATCCCCAACGCTTTTTCTTCGAGGTAATGGTATGATAAATATCATTCGTAACCGTTTGGTACACTGTCCTCGGGAATATCTGCATACTATCCAATCTCGGCCGGTAACCGGATACCCATGCCCGGTAAAGGCTATCCTCATAATAAGCCTGTTCACGCTGAACTACAGTATCACCTACATGTATTGTATCTGTCAACCGGACGATCAATAGCGGAGCCATAGGCGCACAGATAAGTAACGTATCAACTCTTACAACGGTCTTTACTTTTGTCTCAGTGCGTATTTCTGCCGGTAAAAGCTTGCGTGGCCGAAACCAAGCAGCCACACAAGCAATCAGCAACATTATTACTAATACCCATGGTAGTGATTTCATAAAGCTAAAATTTGCTTACGATTCCCCTCTTTCCGGTAAGACACATGTACCCACGAGAAATTCTTCTCATCGATCAATTGGTCAAAAGGGAGACCGAGCTCCTGAATCAGATAAAACAACCGTTTGTTCTCTTTCGGACTACCGCCGGTAATATCTGCTGCCCTCCCAGTCATGTGGTCACTGGTGGCGGAACCTTTCACGGCTTTGTTGAGAGCCGGACAACGAAATCCGCTATTTACCTGTATCGGCTTTCCATAAGCCTCCCGGAGCGGATCAAGGACATTATCCACCAATGCAGTCATATTGTCTACATGTTCTTTCTTGCACCGGTTATCAATGCCCAACCGGTCTGCTGTTTCTGATTTACAAAGTTCCGCAATTGTAAAGTACTTCATTTCTTTTCCTCCTCTTTCTTGAAATACCTACGATAAACCATATTCGAAACCCATCCGGCTATAACGCCAATAGCGAATGAAACCACGGTAGTAATATTCACCCAAAACGGAGTATAATGCATGTACAGCATCACACCTACGATTACGGCAATGACAATTGCCAATACAATAACTCTCTTTTTCATCTTTATATCTCCTTTTAATTAATGGTTATAATTCATCTATCTTACCCAATAGCCTTAACTTCAATCCGTCAAAATATACGCCTACAGCCTGACTCATCAAAGACACGGTGAAGTTATCGGTAGGAAGGTACACCTGTTCGGTCATCAAATTTGAAATAGCCTGGTTATCCTCCAATGTGGCCACGAAGCTGAGTTGCTTTTCCTTATACAAGAATTTCCCCAGAAAGGCTCTCTGCCCGTTGAAATCATTGTCAATCATCAGTCGTATCTTATTGAAGGTAGCCTCCTTGTTGACCAGATGATTTTCCATCCTTATTTTCAATATATAGTACTTAACGAGCGCACAACTTCGGTCAAGTGTCTCTTTTGTGATCGCCTTTGCTTCCTCTTTACCAACACTCCTGTTATTCAGGTCACTGAAGTACCGTCCTGTCTTGTCACTTGTCTCCTTGATCGCCCTAAGCATTTTCTGATTGCTTACTATTTGAGCAACAAATACGATTAGCAATAACGCGGTGAAGGTGACGGCAAAGCCGAACATGACTTTCAATGCCCCAAGATCTCCTGCGGCTTGGGCAATTTCAATTGCGGATTTAGACAGCTTATCAACTGCTTCAACATTTGCTTGCATTTTTCTCTATTTCAACAATTAATTACTATATTTGCGTCAGACAGATTAACGCATAATCTGTTTTTATTTATTTTTCACCGCCTTGCTTGGGAAAGTAGGGCGGATTAGTTATTGATTCGGATAAGATTTTGTAAGTTTTCCATTCTTATAAAACGAGATTCCAAATGGAGACAAAAGTACTCTACATACAGATTCTTCTGCATCTAAGGATTCAATATAAATCGAATTTGCCTCCATGTGCGACTTAGCAAATATTTCATTTGTACTCCCTTTATAAAGGAATAAGTCCAATCCGGGAAAATATTCTGATGAAAATCCATATTCAGATACTAATTGATTGCTTTCATTATACATTTTAATCAACTTGTCAGCAGGATCAATAATTATCCTTTTGCCATTTATAGACGTCTCCACCTTTTTAGCAACAATGCCATCATCGTCAAATATTGCAATATCCTCCCCGGCATTATTCTGAAATACGGTAGTATCAGCTTTTAACGTAATCTTCCGATTCTGAATGTCAATCCCCGTCTCGACATAATCCTCCGGAGCAAGTGACCAGTCCGTAGGCTTTGTTCCTATCTCGAATTTGAAATTCTTGTATCGGACACTTCCGGTAATGTTGTCGCAACGGATGCCAACCGGCCAGTACCTATTGTTTAGCTGGTATTCTGTGACGGTATAGAACGCAACGACACGGACAGTACCACTACCTGCCTTGACAAACGGAAGAATATTAGCGCCCATACCACCATTGTCCCATCCTGTATCACTGCCCGGAGCCTGCAATTGGAATATGGGATTCGAGTTCTTTACTATATTGCTGTATTCAAGGCTAAAGGAAAAACATACGACATCCCCGGCCTTTACGTCGGTAAGGTAACAGTCATACAAAGAAAATGTCTGATTTGTGCTACCCTCCAATGTAACACTCTCACTCCATTCATCGGATGTACCGTGAGCGTAATTCCTACCGCCGATATGAATATCGTCAATCATGCCTTCAACGGATTTTGTACCTATTGTTATCCCACCTTCAGGCGCGGACAACTTTCCGTCCTTAGTCAATTCGAGTCCCGTACCGGTATGCTTGATTGCTCCTTTGGTCATTTCCCACCCTTCGGTCTTGTCAAGCTCGCCTATGAAAATCTTGGAAGTACCAAGAACATTGACTATCGCGTCTTGCGCCAACAATAGATCGGTAGCAGTAAACCGCATATCGTTTGCAACATCCCAGTTCACATCCCCATTCGAAGAAGTCGGACGGTCTATAACAGACATGCCCTTTTCTTTTACACGGAAAGTGTACAGCTTGTTATTGAACCATGCAAAGACAACATCCCGGTACATATCATCCCAAATATAAGTCTCTCCTATGGTAAACATACCCCTACTGCGGTAGGTGTATCCATTGCTTCCCGGATTACCCGTTGAACCGTCATAGACTTTCGATATGCTTCTTTCCTTTGCCACATTCGAGCTATCGGTAAATCCGACCAAGATGTCATCATAGTCACCATCGACAGCAAACGTATAGTTATCCACATGTTCGGAACTTCCTTCTGACTTGGAAACTACCCCGTTTTTGTAATACGAAACAGTACAATAAAAGTTACTACACGGTTCTCTCTTGTTCCCTGTTATCCTGAACAAATATGCAGTAGCACGATAGTATATCTTTGGATTCCCGCGATTGTCACAAGAGATGACTTCGACTTTACGGTTCAGTTGCTTGATATCAATTTCATACTGCACCGGTGACACGCCATCCTCCACTATGGTAAGTGTCTCGGAAGCAATTATCGCGTTGGGTACATTGTCACCCGTGACCTTAACGGCTACCACACCGGCATGCACCGGAGAGGCGATCATATGGCTGTATGCCACAGAATACGGCTGGAAGCTGCCGCCTACAATGTGTCCCCACTGATATTTGGGATTATCCACATTCTGTACGACAGCTTCAAGCGTAATCGTAGCCGGCTCATAAGTCCCGTCCGGGAGCTTATGGAACACCCGTTCCCCCGGCAGGATTGATACTGTAGGAGTACGGGGAATTCTACGTATTGGTACACCTCCTTTTACTTTCATGATGGTGTTGCTTCTACTTGAAGCCATAATTGGTCAACATTACCTGTCTCAAAATCAGACTTATTTATCTTAAATTTATTATTCGTCGATTTTGCTTGATCCCTAATAAACACAAGTCCGTTCATTAACGAAAATGCAAAATAGGTGAATAACGGTACTTCTTGGTTGGTGTCACGTGTTATAACCTTCGCGGTTGCGGTTACACCATTCACCTCATCGAGATAACCGCCTGGTGTATCGTAGGTAAAATTAAGTACATATGGGTCGGTTTCGTCGCGCACATCTACCGATTTAGTGCTGACAACTGAATCTATTACTTTGAATTTAGCAACAATGGTTTCCATCAGGTCAATATCATCTCGTTCAAGGGTGATGGTTTTTCCCGTTTTTCCCAATGCTTCCAAACCATCCAATTCTTCGTCTGTATCGTTTGCGACAACTCTATACCATTCTACTTCATAACTGGAAATTAAATTTCCACCTTGCGATAAAACTGTATTCAAGGTAATAGTATCTGCTTCGGACGATATGACACCTCCATTTGTCATACCGATTTCCCCTATGTATGTTGTCGGGGATGCTTCCATTTTTGATACCTCAATATCAGAAGATACAATTTCGTTAAATCCGTCCACTTTTACAGTAGCATCGCAAGTTATCAATTTACTACTGGTCATTGAAAGCCCAAGATTGTCTTTTATAATCAGGCAAGGAACCTCATGCGATCCCATTGTATATGTCTTGGTGATATCAAAACGCGAATCGCCTTCAGCAATAACCACACCATCATATTTCCATACAACGCTAACGTAATCATATACTAACTCCGTAGATTTAGAGTTACGAATTATTGGATAAACAGTCGGTTGATTATCTTCTATAGTCCAGTCTACAAGTACGGAAGTACCATTGGTCGCTTGTACGAGAGATTTTGTACTGAGCAAATTCATTGTCAGAGAACCCTTACTTCTCAGTCTTTTTATGGTTGTACCACCCCTAACTACTGTTGTCATAATTATTTTTATATTAATTGGTTATACTTTAATTCCATTCTCTTTTCTGAAGCTCTCTTAATGCCTGCTTTGTATCCATCGCAACAGCACCAAGCTCCTCAATCACCTTGTCAACGTCATCACCGAGCTTTTTAAGCTCATCCTCGATTAATACTACTGTCGTTGCATTCTGACGGCATGCCGACTCTGAGGTGATAAGTCCTTTTTCAAGGGCTGTCTTTCTGTCTATAAATATGTATCTTGCCATAATTTTTGATTTTTTGTTATACGGGGATAAATTCAAAACCTTCACTTTTACTAAAATTGACTTTATTCTCTGTTTCTGCTTTATCTGATAATCTTTCATCATCAGTGCTTCCTTCGAAGTCCCATTTATGCAAGAGTGCATTTTCCGGAGAATAAATTTCTATTAATGATGTGAATGCAGAATTTTGTACAGCAACATTAGATATCTCGCCAGCTTCATATTCGGTAAAACTACCTGTATATGATATTCCATTAATTTTCAATTTACATCCATTTAATGTCGATCCTATTTCAAACTCAAAACATTGTATTGTTTTTTGTAGATTCTTTATGTTCGCCTTTTTTCTAAAACCATAAGCATATATATACAAATCTGCAAATCCCGTCCCCAAATATGAAACACGGCAACCTATATTATTTTTAATAACATATATATCCACAGCACTCTTGGTAGGAGTGTTGGGTGGAACTTCTACAACAATCCTGCTTCCTTCAACGAACTCTTCAAGTTTGTTCATATTAGCAGAGGGAAGCGAACATCCACTTACGGCATATTTCACATGCTCCATCCCTTCAACCACGTCCGGTTCTACCTCCTGCACACCCAATCCGATATCATCAGCATCAAGAAGAACATTCATGCCCTTCAAGCCATTACCCCAATCGGCAGAGAAGTATTTCTCCGGATTATCAAGAGTGCCTATTCCGGCAACGTCCACCTGTATCCAAGCAGGGAATAACTTCACATCAGAAGGAATCGAAATAACTCCAGAATCATTTCCATACGGTGTAATAACAGATGTCCTGTACGGAGGTAAACGAGTCACAAGAGTAAATTCATGATTGATCGTCTTTCCCTGCACGTCCGGACGGTACCCTTCCGGTAACTGTATCGATTCAGACTCTACTTCGATATCCGGTGCGGATGGGATGAAGTGAGGGGTATATGCCGGTACGGACGGCAACACTGTTTCACCATACAGGAGACGGACATTCTTTAACTGAATAATGTCAGATGTATATCCTGAATAAAATACTAATTTCGTAACCCTACTATTATCTATTAAATACTTGTCGTTAATTGTAAAAGTAACAGTTTTAGTTTCTGAATTTATACTAATTGTATTGGATACAATACTACCTGTATTTCCTACAGATTGTTGTATAGAACAAGTTAATTCGGTATTATTTTGAAAGCCAGTAATATCACCAATATTTAAAGTATATTTTCCTCCAACGGAAAGTATGTTATCAATCAAAATATAAGAACTTTGAGCTTTGTTTTCATCGCCGTCTCCGACTATTAATGCCTCAACATCTTCACCAAGCACATTCCAAGCATACTCGCCTTCAAGAAGCTGGACGTTACTGTACTTGACAGAGTTGCCGGCTGTAGCCCCCGATTTGCCTGCATAAAGCATAATAATAGCAGGCTGCGAAGCGTCATATTTATCTGTTAAATTTAATACTCCTGTCTTCTTACTTTTAGAAAGAACAATAAAATTTGCAACTATCGAATTGACTGTTCCGTAATTGTACATAGATACTGAATACTCTGTTGCATCACCTGCTATATTTACAACATCATCAATACTAATAGTCACTTTTTTTGAAGATATTTTCGCTATAGGTATAGATGCATAGTTAGTATTACTATCACTTGCATTTACCGTTACCTCCTCCGTATCCCCTTCAAGCAGGTTGTAATTGTACTCCTCGGTGATCTGGATGCCGTAGATGTAAGACGGAATGTCAAATCCATATGTACAAGAAATGTGTGATATCGTCTTTCCAGGAGTGCTTTTATGCACAGCCTCTATTTTTTTATTAGCCATGTAGTCAAATCGTAATGCCGACGAAAACGTGCCGTCCGTGTACGCTATTATAAATGCAAAGCCCCATTGGGATTCTGTTTCAGAAACATATTTTCCCACAACACGTAGAACATATGCTGTATTCTCCTTGAAAGACATCTTTCCGGAGAATAAATCACGTTGTTCATTTCCACCTATATAAGTACGTAATGCAAACGGGTTAGGCACACAAATGTACTTCCCGTCCGCATCCTCTCCCTCGGTTACTACACCGGGCTTGATCTCATCGTTCAGATCGAGAAAATACTGCTTGGCAAGCAGATTGCGGGGGTAGTCGGATATCTTGTCGAGTTCCTTCTGCAAGTACTCATTGCGGACATCCGTCAGATTCTGACGACAGTCCTGTACCTTGCAGACGTAATGTTGCTCTTTGCCGATAGAAGCTGTTGGTACTTCCAATTCGCGCGAATTATGTCCTACATAGTCTGTTATCAATGATTCGGCAGAGCCATTCTTTTTATACCACCAGTATGCAGATGGAATAGATGTCTCGCCAGCTACCAAATCAGCAGACAGCTTCAAGTATGTCAATCCCTTTATCGGATTAAAACAACGTCCGCGCGGATAGTCTGTTTTGAGAACAACCGGTGAACTGGCAGCGACATTTGACGCCAATACAGATGTACCGACAAAATAGGCTTTACGCCTTAACTTGCCATTAACCATATCAGCGAAAGTCGCAGTGAAAATTAATGTAACCGGTGCATCAAAATTAACGTTCTTATATACAATGATCCTGCCTCTGTTATTCGTGTTTGAGGTTGAATCAATCTTGTACTTTGAATTTGTAGGAGAAATGAGGTTAGCCTCAGATATTTCATTCTCATACCACTTTATATCCGTAATATAAAGATTTACAGTTCCATTCTCAAGAATACCGGATGGGTCTGTAATACTACATACCGGCTGTATTGCCGTAGGGCGTATGCGTCGGTCAGGGGTATAGATTTTGTTATCCGCATCATAATCCTGTTTTAGCGAACCCTCTGCAACCAACATGGAAATTTGTGTTCCGAGAGGGGAATAAACTCTATTAAATACTGCCATATCTATTTATTTAAATGTTTCTTCTTTTCTTATCGTTATATTTCCTATTGTCGCTTCACAAATAAATTTTACCGAATCGGTAGTAATATCACCTGCGGTTATATGCACACTTTCACGGGCGGATGAGTTTTTGTCATTCCATATAGCGTCGCTTGCAATGTCTGCTAAGGATGTACCGGATTCACGAGTCCAAACCCATTTAACAACCTCAGACGTTATGTCCTTGAAATACTTAAAGACTTTCGCTGTTAGGATAACATCAATATTATTGTCAACGAATACATAAGCGTCTTCACTGTTTTTAATCTCCATGCGCAAGTCTCCTGTTCCCAGCGTATCTTCAACGATCTTTTCCAACTGTTCTATCTTGCCGTAGAAGTACAGGCTGTTGATGAATGCCGAGTACCCTGTCGTGTCTACTCCGAATATCTTCAGGTTATCCAGATACCCGAACTGGCATCCTATATTTTTGAAAGAGAACTCCCACCAATTGACTTCTTTAAGTATCCGGATATAGGGGTTACCGCTACCTTTGAGATATATGGAAGATTGCCTTAGTTCATTGCTTGCATTGCCGTAACTTACGAAATGCATCATTGATGCAGGTGCTATAGGGTTAGGATAGTTATCCGACGAGTCACGAAGCTTGTAACGGAACTTGCTGTTAGTAGCGGTTTCCAATATCTCCGTTATTCTGAAATAGCATGTCGAGAAGCCGGACATCCTTCTGTTTCCTATACCATCGTCATAATCCTCCGTGGCATTTCCCGATTCATAGTGGTACATGCCCATACACAGGTCATCAACCGCAATCGTACCGATCTCACCTGACTCCAACTTCAATGTGACCGTACCCGTGTCAAGGAGATTGCCTTCCATATCCATGTCAGGCTCCACGGATTCTATCAATCCGCCACCGGGGGAAAGCCAAAGGTCTCCGGCTGTCACTCTGATACGGTTGTAACGCAGTTCGGGAGTTTCAAGGAAACGGCGAAGTACCAATGACTCCAGTTCTCCGCGTCCAAGAGAATCTATCAGACCACCGTGACCGGTTAGACCGGAAGCGAAAGATTTGCCGAACTGGACACCATCCTGGGCTGAGATCATACTTTCGGATACAAGGCCTTTTATGAAAGTGATGAGCTCGGATGCTGTGTCGGGTTGGTCTTTGCGGAGAAACAATTCATTCAACTCATCCAAATTTATTTTGGATGATACTTTGAATCCTATTATATTCCCCTTGTTGTCCCTTATAAATATCGTTGGATCTTCCGAGGCGTTATTTATATAGAACTCACCTTCGTTCAATCCGTCAACAGCACCGTCATAGCTCGATAATTTAGGAGGTATCGCTTTCCCTTCCTCGTTTATCCCGTTTCCGTACCAGATTCTTTTATTAATCCTCTTTTCCATAGCCTACACTCCCACATTATCAACATTAACAAATGCAGCCTTACTTCCCTTGTACTGCAGCATTTCGCCATCCTTAGGATTATCAATAATGAAGCCTACAACAGAGCTACCGGTTGCCGACTCAGGACGCCCACCGATTCCTAAAATGTCATTTATACGAGGCTCCAGCCTAATAGAGAAATGAAACATTTGCCCATCTTCATACAATTGTGACATTTCCGGCACATTCCCTTCCGACCGGACGTATCCTATACCGTTCACATCAAATTTAGAAAGGCACAATATTTTATTAATAAATTCTGCATACCAATACGGCAACCCGACAGAATCACCACATTGGAGAATCATGTTCTTATAAGGGATAGAATATAATTCTTCTATTTCTTGGAATTGATTTCTGAATTGCTCATTTGATACATTAAATGATATTCCGGAAGGTTTGAATCCGGCTTCTAATCTAAAGTCGAAGACTTGCTGCTGATCTTCTATCCAAAAAATATTGTCGAAAGGGGAATTGTTATCTTTATGAGAGAATCTTATAAGGGAAGTCACGTTTAACAAATCCGATGAAGAACATACCATAAATGGCTCACTTTTCAGGTTTTCACCCGTACTAAATGACAGAGACAAACTATAAGTAGAATCACCATATCCTTCAAGGAGAAGGACACAGTAATACATTTTGGTATATTCATTTACATCATATGATGAAAAATTGATTGAAACCGTACTTTCCCTTACAAGATCATGCAACACACCCGATACCGTCTCCCTGTCGTCTGCAAAAATCTGCAACAATATATGATCAGATGAATGGAATTTCTGAACATAGTCTATATCCCTTGAGAATTGGTATTTTAAAGGATTAAAGAATACGGGACATATATCACCTATCTTAATCATGTCTTTTCGTCGGTATGGGTAACGTGCAACATCACACGCACTGCAAATATAATGATTTTTATTTTATTTCATCTACTATAAGCGAATATTTTACTTCTTCGTCTTTTAATCCGTTGATCTTTGTACTTGAAACATGGCATTCGTAAACTTCATCCATATACGCAACGGATATTCTTCCTGCCCAATCAGACGGAATGTCAAGATCGCTCGTGCCAAACGATAACTCCCCAACCGTAAATAGCCTATTTTCTATGATAAGATCGGAGGTCTCTTTTATACCGTCAATCGTTACATCACTATTCCCATCGGAAGAAGCAAATACAAGGCTGTCTACTGAAGTTCCTATAAACCTTTTATTAGCTTCAAGCATGGATTTTGGCGAATACATCACATTGAACATAGTAGAAGGACTTATTACTCCGGAAATGGACGGTCCGCCATTACCTGAGCGTATCAGTTCATACTTGCTGCCATCCGAATTCAATTTGGCAGACACGAAAAAGGTATCCTTGTCACTGTCGTTGTCTGTTGTATCCTGTCCCCTTTTTTGCGCAAGGAATTCTATTCCATATGCATCAGCCCTATAAGGAGATATCAAATCAAGCGAATTATCCGTTAATGTGTTTCCTGTAACAAACTCATTAGTAAATCGGAATTCGTCACGTCCGTTTATGCTGTCATAATCCTGCTTGTCATATCCAACCTTTACCCGGGAGTAAATCAAAGAAGAGTTCACGCTATAATCAAAGTCATTAATCTGTTTTTCTATCGTCTTTACTACCTCCTTTTTATATAAACTGTCACGATGTACAAATGAAAGCGTTTTCTCGCCAATTACAGGAACAAAGCCGAACATGGAATTCATCCATTCTGCAAATTTGGTATAGGATGTGTATATCTTTGCACCATTCAAGCCTCGTATGCTTTCAGCCGGCACAAGCAATGCTGTGTCTAAACGATCATCCACACCGGTCTCTATGCTTCCTGCTATTTCTCCTTCATTACCGCTCATGCTGTCGAGCAAACGGTTAAGCAAATTAATAGGTCTAACAATATCAATATTGAAGAAATTGTCATTGCGTTCTTTCCACTTCACAGATATAGATTTCTCAGCAAATAGAACTGTATATTTCTCTTTTTTTGAGTAAATACCAAGCGAAAGAACGTCATCTCTATTTAGGGAAAGTGTTATATCAACATTTATCTTTGTATGATTTGTACCATCATTATTCCATCTTAAGTCATTAAATACAACCCCATTCTTGAACAATATTATTCTCGTATTATCCGAAGCTGATACATAAGCTAAAAAATCGATATTTATACTTAAATCAAATGTCACACTTTTCTTAGCTTTTAGGAAACCGGAGTAAACTGAAACCTTACCCGGATCTACGTCTGAAACTTCAAATGAATTATTGGTGTATACTTCTGAAGGAGTCATATATAATGGAATTGCTTCATATCCTACCCCATCAAAAGACAGTGTTACATCACTACTGTTTTCAACTGAATCTCCAACAACAACCCAGCTAACAGTATTGAGCATATCAAGCCTGTCATAATACAACTGATTCTTCTCTTTGATTTCGTCCACCAAGTATTCATACTGAACCCCTTTCTTTGCCTTTATAATACTTGCAAGGCTGTTGTCTATTGCATTGATGGATATTACATAGCCATCATCGTTTAAAGTAGAGAAATCCAATGAACAACGGAACAGTTCACTCCAAAGCCAGCTATTATTTCTTTTGTATACAATGACCGTGGCGCTGGAATTAAGGTATTTACTCCGATATTCCCTTTTGAGAAAAGAATAAGCACGATTTATGAATTCAAATTTGGTAGAAAACGATCTGACTACACCGTCATAGTCATTCCTTTTATAAGATATGGATATATCATCCCAATTTCTAAGGTCTTCACTTACATCGTGTGCATACCCGTCAATGACAAGTTCGCATTTAAAATACATACGCAATAAGTATTAGTACCGGACAACTTCACCCGGATACGACAAAGATACAAAGAAAAAGGGGAATTCCAATACATGGACTCCCCTACAGTTGTCAATTAAGTCGTCAAACAATAACTATACAACTGATAATAACTCATTGGCTATTTTATGTAAGCCGTCAACTATACGCTTTCTTTGTTCCGGACGTGGCTTCCTATGCCCATTCGCATAATGTCCTAATTGCCTTTCATTTATTCCGGAAGCGTTTGCTATATCAGAAAGAGTAGTAAGACCTTCACAGGATTTAAGCAATGCAGCCGTATCCAATACCCACTCAATTTTATAATCGTTATCTAATAACCAACCGGGAACATCATCGCCATCGGCAATCATACCTTCTACATGGAATCTGATAGCGGAATGCACAGCATCTTTCAAACCTTTATAAGTCTTATGGGTAACGACAATAGCACCAGGTACCTGCTCATCAACACAGGCACAAAAGTTCTTTTCACACCATTCTACATTTACTTTTATAGTAACCATAATTTTTTATTTTTTATAGCGGGGTTATTGCCACAAAGATAGTAATTATACTATCATTTAATAAACAAATCCCAAACAAATGATATAATATTTACTATCATTAACGGTTGCTATTCCAATAACAAAAGAAGTCAGGAAAATAAAAATAAAACATTTAAAATGTTGCTATATAAAGAAACATTTCATATCTTTGCAACATGAAACGTAAGATAATAACATACGGTGGATATTTTGAAAGATTTATTTCTATGCTTTCGGATAAAGAAATAAAGAAACTGGACTATATAATCTCCTTACTGGAGTCGGAGGATAGGCTACCAGTTAAGTTTATAAGGTTTCTGCGTGATGAATTGTATGAATTGCGCATGGAGTATAATAGCAATATTTACAGGGTGTTTTTCATCTTTGACGAAGGAAAGATAGTTGTTCTTTTTAATGGATTTCAGAAGAAAACCCAAAAGACACCTAATAATGAAATAGAAAAGGCATTAAAAATAAAGGAGGCATATTATGGAGAAAAACAATCATCAAATAAATGATTACAGTGCTGTTCTTGAACAGAAATACGGGAAAAAAGGTTCTGTTGAACGGGCTAAATTCGATGAAGAGGCATACACTTTCTATACCAGCCAAATACTTGTCGAAGCAAGAAAAAAAGCGAAAATGACCCAAAGCGAGCTTGCGAGGAAAGTAGGAACGAATAAGTCCTATATTTCAAAGATTGAAAACGGGTTTATCGAGCCGGGAGTAGGATTATTCTTACGCATCATTAACGCATTAGGGCTGAAATTTGACATTGTAAAACCTATTATGTAAAAATAAGCCTGCTGGGTGAAGGTTCTGTATCTCCATTCAGCAGGCATAATATCTTAAATATCACTTAATCAGTGATTGCTTCTCCTATTCATAGAATCGATATCATCACACATCCTTTTGACAAGATAAGCATATTCTTTAGCTGTAAAAGCATCCTTGTCTATATGCATCTTAAAGTGTCCCATAACCATGACCCTCTCACGGGTAAAATAATCGCGGTCCATAACTGCAGTGGAAGCGGAGTTGACGGATGTCAGTTTATCATACCTGTATTTGCAGTTTGCGGATATTGAGTTTATCCGTTGGTTTATCTTTTCTTTATCGTTAATATCAACGGTGTATCCAAATGCGGAAAGCATATCACATACGTGTTTCCAATCATTTATTTTTATGAGATTAAGGCAGGCTTCCATGCTATCGATTTTTATCCTTAGATTTATAATCTCATTTTTACGTGATATCTCAGCAAGAAGCACCTTCCCTCCTATGATCGACAGGTATTCGTTTATCAGCTTACTTGCCGCACAAGAAAGATCTTCTTGCTTATGCCTTCCATTTATAACCAAAGATTCTAAATCGCCACAGAATACTTCTATAAACTTTCCTATAGATATCTGATCTAAATCCGTATAATACATAGTTACGATATTTTTTATAGTCTGCTTGCAATACTATGCCATTCCGAATTCTTTGATAAATTCTTCAAGTGTTTTGAAAGATTTCTTGTCTCTGTTATCAGGGAATCTGTCTTTTTTTCCAATCTGCTATAATCATTGTTTACATTGACGGTAACAGGTTCCCTCTTTTTGTCGGCATTTCTCATCAACATCTCAACGTCAGAACGCATATATTTAAACGAATCAATGTTTACGATATCGGGAATTACTACAGCCCTTTGAGGAATATCCACAAGGGTAGGAACAGAAGGGGTTATATAAGCGCCCTTATCAGTTAAGATTGCCTCGTTTTTACCGCCATCTCCGACTATGGCAAGGCCTCCCGGATGATTGACCGTTCCTTTTGCATATTTGGGAATAGGTTGAGCTACAATAGTAGCAAGTTGAACGGCACCCATAGCCGAAACAATAGCCGCAAGTACTAAGTCGGGAAGAGCCTTCGTAACACCTAACGCAGTAGCAATAATTGCTTGATTTATAGAATTGGCCTTATCCCATTTAGCCTGTTTTTCTTGCAATTCTGCCTTTTTCTTAGCTAACTCCTCCTCTTTTCGTGCAGTCTCTTTTTCAACTGCCATCTTTCTTGCTTCTGCATCCTCTTTTGTGATAACACCTACTTCTTCAAGACGCTCGATTCTCGCTATCTCTTCATCACCGGCCTTTTCGTTAGCTTCCTGTTCTTCCTCTATCTCTTGTATTTTCCTGTCAAATATGGCTGAACTAAGCTCGGAGAAAGAATTCAATATCTCACCGACAATCTGTATTTTTTCAGAAATACTATCCAGTTTTTTTCTCCAAGCATTTTCTGCATCCTCTGCCGCTTTTACCTCAGAATCGCGGACTTTCTCATTCAAAGCAATCTCCGCTTCGGAAAGTTTTTGTTGCAATTTCAATTTGTCTTCAGGAGAAAGACCTGGAATCTCAAGCTGTTGTTTAGCCAAATCAATGGCATTTCGCATCTGCTTTATAGCATAACGCTCAGTTATCTCATATTTCTTTCTCTCATACTCCTCTTTGTCAATCTCACCTTGAGTATAGCTTTCAGTCAAGACATTAAGCTCATCCTGCATTTGGGAGTTTAATACTGCGACTCCTCCTGCTGCTGTGTCCTGCAGGTATTTTATTCTTTTTGATGCATGTGCTTGCAGTAAATCATTCCTTTTCTTTTCATATTTTTCAAGTATCAGCATACGAGCTTCTTGAGTTATATTGTCTTGGTTCAATTCCATTTGTCGTTCGAGAACCAGCAATTGCATTTTAAGATCATATTCCTTATCGGAACCTTCTTCTACTGATTCCAGCCGGAGTTTTATCCTTTCCTTCTCTTTGTTGATATTGTATTCAAATTCATATTTATCCAGTTCACGCTGCATCTGTTCTGCAAGATTTTCCCTTGTGGCTATCTCTTCCTCACTGTTCCCCTTTATAGCCGCAATACGTTTATTGTACGAGAAAGAAATCTTAGCTAACTCCTTTTCTAATCCATCATCCATTAGATCAAGCTCCGACTCTTGATAGGCTTGTTGAATCTGTAACTTTTCTTTTTCATACTTCTCTATCTGTTTATTAGTCTGGTCCTGATAAACAAGTAATTCTTCATCAGCCCGTTTTATTTTGGACATGGCATTATTATACATATCAACTATTGATTTGTCAAGTCCTTCTATTTCCTTTGAATTTCCAGACTTCAGAACTTTTAATTTCTTGGATTCAATCCCATCTAAGGCAGATAAAGCTTCCTTCTTCATGTTTTCCCAATATTCCTTAGTGCCTTCTTTGGGTTGAGGATATAAATCTAAAGCTCTGACTCTTTTAGATATTCCTTGATTTATAGAATCTATTTGATCCATATCTTTTTTATACTCATCCGCAGATTTTCCAAAATCATTATATTTATCTACCAATTTACCTATATACTCTAATTGAGAACCATAGGCTTCCGTACCCTTTAATCCCTCAAGCTTAGAACGTTCTTCATTGATTTTTCTTTCTAAAAGAATTTGATTAGTAAGAGCATCAATTCTCTTATTATGAAGATCATTTCTCTTTTTTTCATTTTCAAATATTACATCCATATATGCACGGGATCGGGCTGTTGCTATTATTTGCTTAGACAAGGATTTATATGCATCATCTAATTTTTTAACATCAACTTTTTCATCGACCATTAATCCGGAATACTCCGGATATTTCTTTATCAGTTCATTATATGCGGCCTTTCTTTCATCAAGGGCTGTATTATTATCCTTTAACTTTTTATAAAGTAAATCCAATTCAGTCCTCTCTCTTATTGAATTTTCAGTAGCTTTCTTACGGGCCAGTGCCATCTGTTGCTCTGAACTCAACAAATCTTTCACGGCATTATCTGCTTTGAACAAGTTACTAACCCAGCCGATGATTTCTTTCCCGTACATTGATAAAATTGTGATACCGGCAACAAGAAGAGTTTGCCAACTAAATATACTTCCTATGACCTGTTTCCATACAGGAACAGCTTTTTGATTAGCTGCTGACAATTTATTGAATTCAACTCTTGCCTTTTGTAACTCATCAACCAAAATAGGAAGGTTGTTGGATATTGCAAGGAAGAAAGTATTCCACCCTACCGCCAAAGAAGGAAGCTCTCTTGCTACTTGCTGAATAGACATACTTAATCCATTCCAATGAGAGGTATAATTACCGACATTCCTTTGATAATTCTTCATTTTTGCATCAATAGACAGCAATTCGTCTTTTAATGCACTATATTGCTTAAATAACTGCTGACCGGATGCGCTTTCTCTTTCGACCTTACTAATACTTTTTAAACGTCTTTCCAATTGAAGTACAGCAGCATTCATCTCATCATAGCTTCCTGCTGTAGATATCATGACTTTTGCATGGTCTCTTAATAGAAGAGCAGATTGTTTATTCTCTTCATTTAAGGCTCTTTGGTTAGTTATCAATATAGAAGACTTTTCTATATAATCTTGATAACTTAATGTTCCTTTTTGATATTCTTTGTTAAGTATTACCAGTTGTTTCTTTATATCCTCCAGACGAATTTTGTTTTCAGTCAACTTTTTATTTAACTGACCGGCTTTTTCATCATAGGATAATACTGTTCTTATAATTTTGCTGTATGCTTCATCTGTCAATGAGATAGCAGAAGAAGCTTCCTGCATGGATTGGGAATACTTATGAGAAGAAACTGATCCAGACTCCATTGAAGAAGACACCCTTTCTGTTTTTGTGCCTATGGCTTCTAATGCGTCAGAAGCCTTTTTTACATTCGATGCAAACTCTTCAAATAATTTTGGTAAAGCTGTAAGGGAAGATAGTTTCGTAAGTCTATTTTCAATTGCATTTAATATATTTAATTGCTTTTCTTGCAAAGATGACAGTTTATTCTGCGTCTTGATTAGGTCTGTAAGGGCTTTATTATAACTTATAGATTTATCACTAAGTTCCTGAATGGTTTTAGGCTCTACTTGTACTCCTCCTGCCAAAATTTTAGCCATGTCAGAATATGACTGTGCAGTACTATTGAATTTTGAAGTTAAATTGTCTAATTGGTCTAAAGCACTCTTTGATACAATATCGGTAATTTTAAATTCATTTGCCATATAACGTACGAATTTAGTGCCCGGCAACATCACCGAGAATACTGCAAAGATAATAAAAATAATATTTATAATCCTATCTTGGATTCAATATTTTCCTCATTACCATAACATTACCTAATGATAAGGATGTCCTAACCGACATCCTTATCATTTTATTTCTTTTCTCCCTCTATTTTTTCCCTAAATTCCCACAGATGTTCAATGTATGGATGAAAGGTGGGATTCTCCCAGTGCTTCGATATCGTTGCTATCGAACTTTCAATAAAATACTCACAATTGAGTATGTTTATACATTTACTTAATTGATACGGGGATTCCGGATACGTTTTGTTTTCAAGCATATTATTTGCCCAAGAAAGTAACCCCTGTACGGAGTTGTAGTCGTAACTGTGTGCCATGATTCTTCTATTTTCCGGCAAATATAATAAAAATCCCCAATCCGTTAAGAACCGGGGAGTGCCACTTGTCGCTACAGGAAAGAGGAAACAAGCATGCATCCATAATTCCTGATTTTACAGATTAAACTTATCGAAAAGTCCAGCATAATAATAAAGAATAATATTAATAATCAATGTTATCATTGATATCCATGCATTATACTTATTATTTTTATTTTCTCCATGTTTAGCAAATGCTACAAAAAAATCACCAAACATGAATATAAGGATTATTAATGTTGCTATCATTTTTCATTTTATATATCAAACAATACATACTATCAATTCTACTTTCTTTTTACTATAACAAGAAGAAGTAACAGTTCATCAAACTTTCTTTCATACCATAGCGGTTGTGTCGATTTTGGATTGTTCGGGTTTACCTGATTCTCCCCGAATGCAAGGCCTTTCTCCGTGATTGACTTGAATATCTTCTTTTGACCATGGGAGGACTTTCTTTCCAATTCACACAGATAACCTTGTTCGATAGCAATTGTATTGAACTCACGGGCGGATACTTGGCTTTTGCGGAGTCTCAATAGCTCGGTGGCAGATTTGAGTATTCCGTGAGACTGAGTGTAATCAGGTGTCGGAAGTCCAAGAGGTGCAGCTATACTCTTTGCCAGCATCAATTTAGATGTATCGTTTAAATTAAGCGTCTTTATAAGCCATGTAGCAACCTTCATTTTGTCGGAGATGGTTGGCTGTTTCACTTCTGTTTTTACCGAACTGATTATCGGTTCAGCTTTCCCGGTTTCCAACGCATTCCAACGAAGGACTAACTTAGCCCTTGTTTCATCATTGAACTTGGAAGCAATGTACATGCACTCTTGATAGTTTAATTCATAACAAGGTAAAGCCCTGCCTGTTGAATCCCTGTATTCACTGAGGGAAAATTTTCCCTCAGTAACTTTCTCCCATGCCGGTTCCATTGCACGGATAGCCTTTAACACATCATTGTGTTGTTTACCTGCGAGCTCTGCTATTTCAAGAGAGCTCATAGTCTGTTTTGATAAAATTAAATCTGACATTGTTATAAAGAGTATTTTGAATATTTTAGGGGAAGATTAAACGGATTGAACACTTTACTGATTAAAGACAATTTAGAAGAATCATTTAGATTAAGAACTTCACTTACGCCTTTTACCCATTCAAGGCCAACGCGGACTTTAGTTGTTAGTGATGGTTCACGTTTGGGTTTGTTCTGGTTTTCGATTACTTTCCGGACGCTTTGGTGGAACACTTGACGATAAACCTCAAACACAGGACGGACTTTTCTCGCGATGAAGAACTCCATACAGGATATGGTAAGTCTGTACTCATTTGTCGGTCTGCCGCCTTTGGGGTTTTCCCCATTTTTGAGGAAAACTTGATAATCAACACCTTCAATAAACTGACTACCATCTACCAACTCTCTAACGGCATGATCTTTTCTTGGATAAACCAACATCCAAACTTCATCAAGATTGATTGGAAACTCGTTATCAGATTGTGACAACTTTAATACTGCGTTGAAATACGCTTTGATTTCGCTTTCGCTACTTTCCTTTGATAAAATCAAATCTGCCATAATTATAATTATTATTCAATGTAATCATATTCTTTTATTATTTTCATGCAAATGCAGTTACTTTACATCAAGCATATACTCTTCTATTCTGAACGCAATGTAAAACATGCGATCAAGCATTTTATCATCAGAATCACTTAAGTCGTATTTACGGTCTGACCATACAATTTCTTTTGCCAATTTTAATGCGGCCATACGAACGGGATTTACATTGCCTTCTTCTGTATCCATTTTACTATCTTGTAGCCAAAAGACGAAAAATAAAAAGGGACAATGGAAAGAGTGCTTGTTGTGGCTGTCCGCATCTCAATCCAAAGTCCCATAAATATCTTCCTTACATATCACTGACAGCCACGAAAGAGATATTGCATGCACAAATATATGGTATTTAAAACCTATCTTAAAATGTAAGCAATATTAACCAATAGAATACGATAGAATAAACAAGAATACGATAGAATACGCGCATTTAAAAATGTTGTTATTTAGAATTTTCTAAATAATATTATAGGACGTAAGAATGTATAATTGTTCTATTTGTCTTATTGTAAAATTATAAACCTCGTATTTTTTCTGACGAAAGGTAAAAATACTGTTCTAAAATCCATTATTACGGATAAATATACTCTATTAAAATTCCATTACAAAAGTCCTTTTCTCTATCAAAATGAATCGTGCCATCATTGTATTTATAAAGAACAAAAACACATTTTTCCATTTTAGCGGCTTTTTTAGCCAACTCCCGCATGGCTGTCAGATTCTTGTATTTCTTATTACCCTCGCAAAAACATCCCATTATAATCCAAATTTAGAAAAATAGCTTTTCAATGCCGGTTCAAGAAAATATTCGATAAAATGTTTCCTTGACACAGTACCAATCTTTAATATCGCACTTCCATATTTACGTTCCACATCGTCTCCAAACGTAGTGCCCTGAGTGGATATCCTAATCCCGTCACTTATGGGAATGGCAGTTATAGAATCATAAAAGTCCCCCTTTATAATCAAATTAGGCGTTTTTTCATCCCTTGCAGGAAGATCAAGCAAGAACGACGGTTTTGGTGGTTTTATTTTTTTCTTCCACATCATATAACTTTTCGCCTTATTTTGCCAATGTCCCGCCTCTTCCGATTTAAAATAAGGATCGTTGAGATAAGTCGGGCGCAACGGTTTATCATTCCCGTTTACTCCAGAATAAAGCTGCTCTTTTATCAACTCTTCTAACATATCCTTATTCTCGACAATGGTATCTTTAACGACCTTATTAAATCCATCTGCAAATAATGCAAATGCTTTTGCCGCTTCTTTTACTGTAGCCATACAATCATATTAAGAAGGGGAAGATCAAACCTTCCCCTATCCTTTAAACCAACAGATCGCCATTCTCTGTATCCTGTTTCTGCTTATTCTTCTGATGTATCTTGTCATATATATCGGACAATATCTTTTCTCTTTCGACTTCTGTCCGATCTTTGAAATATAACTTTTTGTGAACATCAACAAAGTCTTTCTTTTTCCACTTCAAGACTTCACTCTCGAAAAAATTAACGCCCTCTACTATCATGACCACTGTTCTATGCCTGTGATACCATTAGCCTGCAAAACAGAAGGAGATTTCAATGATATTGCTCCACCGCCAGGAGCCGCAGTCACAACAAGATCTCCATCCTCATACGTCACAGAAGTGACCCCATTCAGTACTTTAGAAGCATTTTCTCCTGTAAGCATGTCTTTGTAATATGAAGTAATGTTCAGCCGTCCGAAATGTTCAATAAGCCTGTACTTATTGTCTCCGGTTGACATGAATTCAACATATACAAGTCCTTTCAATGCTTCTACAATGTCAAACTTGCATACCCTTACATCTGCGTTCTTCACGTATTTTTCGTAATCTTTAAACATGGTGGCTATTGTAAGGTTGGCCTCGGTGCCGGAAGAATCCCAATCCTGCCCACCCGGATATATTCCGGACAGGGGAATACCGGCCAGCGTGTCAGTACCGTCATTCTCGCCATACAGAATATTGTTCGCATCTACAAAATATGCGTCGAATGCAATTCCTTTTGCGGCCATTATATTAGCCTTAAGGGTGGCATCATAATCCTGAAGCGTCCACACGTCATTTTTGGCGGAATATCCTGTTACCTTGTTAGGCCCATATCCGTTAGCGGAAGTCTGCGCTTCCCCTCCGGACGGAGCATATTCCACAATCGTCTTGATCGGGAATATTCTTTCC
>UMJL01030092.1_pt1 | contig 29116 bp, 20 predicted proteins | sample 1966071 | NCBI WGS metagenome assembly UMJL01 (sample SAMEA4836148, study PRJEB28245) | human gut metagenome | biome: gut microbiome; material: fecal sample | place: Denmark | collected 2008
AGCAAAATCCCACTAAACCCTATAGGTTGCGGATTTGAGGACAAACTAACAATATGCACAATATATTTTGACCTGATGATACAAAGCTCCACCAATTATATGAAATATAGCCGGTTATTTCTAATTCCAGACGATAGCCTAAATAAGTAGAAACCAAGCTATCGGCTTTTTGCGTCATTCCCTCGGTTTCAGAACAGACAGCATTGATATGCCCGGACATATCTGTAGCTCTGCAAAACACTCTTGTATCAGCTTTTATGTCATGAGCAACCAGCAAACTATCCCAAGTAGCTTGCAACGGTTTTGGAAGAAGTGGCTGCTCCTTCAGAGACAAACTTAGAAGCGCATTTTTCGTGCCATCATTCACATAGGCATGTTTGCGCTTGTATGCAGGAAGATGGAAAACTTGCACCCCATTCTCTGTTAGCAGTTTTATCGAATCCGGTATGGAGGATTTTACAGGTATCTGCCGTTGAGCAGGAATTGGAGTATAATGAAGAGGGAGCGTTATCTGCTCCACTTCTAAATCTATCGCATGAAAAAAGGCTGTTTTGGCCTGTTCATTCCAATTTTGCTTCTGTTGTGAATATGCTTTCCATAAATGGACAGCACACATTGCAGTTAAAAATGTGCCAACAAACAATATCCATACTTTTGGATTTATTTTTTTCACGTTCAAAGGCCTCCTTATCATTCTATTTATCCAATTCATAATAATTTCCTTTTGATAGTCGTATTTCATAATGAAGGTTACCGGAACACGCCAGCGAGCCACAAAAGGACAAACACGGCGGACAAACCGCCAGACAGTCGGGACAGAAACGCCGGAAAGGCGAAAGTCCGATGAAAAGAGATTAAAATAATAGTTTTCATCGCGTTTCTTATTTAAGAATAAATTGCACTCCTCTGCTCCATGAAATTCTGTGTACTCTCTCTATGGTGAAGGGATGCAATAAATGTTTCTCAGATTAACAAAGCAAAATTAAGGATAATGTTTAAAAAATCAAATTTGTAGTGTTGTAAAATGAAATTCATACTTCTTCGTTTTGACAGCCTCTTAGGAGTTAAAGGTCAATAGAATGAAATACAAACGTAACTGAGGAATCACCAAACAACCTCTTCCCGCAATCATAAATTCCATTTAAGGCCTCATTTTTTACTCACTTTTATACAATTCAGCACAGTTTTCCCCAAAAACATGCACCCATCCACTTTATTTTTGCTATTTTTGCATTTTGTAATTACCAGACGTAAGATGGAAAAAACAGAAATAACGACATATAGCTTGCTGAACTCGATTTCTACCCCCAACGATTTACGACGTCTGAGCGTAGACCAACTGCCGGAAGTCTGCAAAGAATTGCGGCAAGACATCATTAAAGAAGTATCCCGCAATCCGGGGCACTTCGCAGCCAGCCTCGGAACTGTGGAATTGACTGTCGCCCTGCACTACGTCTACAACACTCCCTACGACCGCATCGTCTGGGATGTGGGCCATCAGGCTTACGGCCACAAGATACTGACCGGACGGCGCGAAGCCTTTTCCACCAACCGTAAATTCAAAGGTATACGCCCCTTCCCCTCGCCCGAAGAAAGCGAATACGACACTTTCACCTGCGGACATGCCTCGAACTCGATTTCCGCAGCCTTGGGAATGGCAGTGTCGGCATCGCTCAAAGGCGAACAGCAGCGACATGTAGTAGCCGTCATCGGCGACGGAAGCATGAGTGGCGGACTGGCCTTCGAAGGGCTGAACAATGCTTCATCCACCCCCAACAACCTGCTTATCATCCTGAACGACAACGATATGTCCATCGACCGCAGCGTGGGAGGCATGAAGCAATATCTGTTCAACCTGACTACTTCCAACCGCTATAACCAACTGCGGTTCAAGGCATCGCGCCTTCTGTTCAAGATGGGGATTCTGAACGAAGAACGCCGCAAGGCCCTCATCCGCTTCGGCAACAGCCTGAAGTCGATAGCCGCCCAGCAGCAAAACATCTTCGAAGGGATGAACATCCGCTACTTCGGCCCCATAGATGGGCACGATGTTAAGAATCTGGCACGTGTGCTGAAGGACATCAAAGACATGCAGGGACCCAAGATTCTGCACTTGCATACCGTCAAAGGCAAAGGATTCGAACCGGCCGAAAAGGCACCGGGAATCTGGCATGCCCCCGGCAAGTTCGATCCCGAAACAGGAGAACGCTTTACAGTAGATACACACAATATGCCTCCGCTCTATCAGGACGTCTTCGGCGAGACACTGGTCGAACTGGCCCAAAAGAATCCCCGTATTGTGGGAGTGACCCCCGCCATGCCTACAGGCTGCTCCATGATCAAGCTGATGCAGGCCATGCCGCAACGGGCATTCGACGTAGGCATAGCCGAAGGACACGCAGCCACCTTCTCCGGAGGAATGGCCAAAGAGGGATTGCAGCCATTCTGCAATATCTATTCGAGCTTCATGCAGCGTGCCTACGACAACGTGATACACGACATTGCCTTGCTGAAACTGCCGGTAGTGCTCTGCCTTGACCGTGCCGGACTGGTAGGTGAAGACGGCCCCACGCATCACGGCATATTCGACGTGGCCTATTTCCGCCCCATCCCCAACCTGACCCTGTCGTCGCCCATGAACGAGCACGAACTGCGTTGCCTGATGTATACGGCACAACTGCCGGATAAAGGGCCGTTCGTCATCCGCTATCCACGCGGACGCGGGGTACTGGTAGACTGGCGGTGTCCGTTGAAGGAAATCCCCGTAGGCAAAGGACGCAAGCTGAAAGACGGTACCGACATGGCCGTCATCAGCCTGGGACCGATAGGGAACATTGCCGCACAGGCCATCAGGCGTGCCGAAAAAGACAAAGGACTCTCCATCGCCCACTATGACCTGCGCTTCGTCAAACCGATAGACGAAGAAATGCTGCACGAAATAGGGCAGACATTCAAACGAATCGTTACAGTGGAAGACGGAGTGGTAAAAGGAGGAATGGGAAGTGCCGTGCTGGAGTTTATGACCGACCACAACTATACGCCAAACGTCAGACGTATCGGAGTGCCCGACCAGTTTATAGAACATGGAAGCGTACAGGAACTATACCACCTGTGCGGAATGGATGAAGAAGGAATATATAGTCAATTAATAAAGTGAAAATAGTTATTGCCGGTGCCGGTGCAGTAGGCACACATTTAGCCAAATTGTTGTCGCGCGAAAAGCAGGACATCATTCTGCTGGACGACAACGAAGAGAAGTTGAGCACACTCAGCTCCAACTTCGACTTGATGACAGTCACAGCATCACCTACCTCCATCCGTGGACTGAAAGAAGTAGGTGCGGGTGCGGCCGACCTGTTCATAGCCGTTACCCCCGACGAAAGCCGTAACATGACAGCCTGTATGCTGGCCAGCAATCTGGGTGCAAAAAAAACGGTAGCACGTATCGACAACTACGAATACCTGCTGCCCAAGCACAAAGAGTTTTTCCAGAAGCTGGGGGTAGACTCGCTGATTTATCCTGAGATGCTGGCTGCCAAAGAGATTGTCTCCTCTGTCCGTATGAGCTGGGTACGCCAATGGTGGGAGTTTTGCGGAGGTGCCCTGATACTGATAGGTACCAAAATGCGCGAAAAGGCTGAAATTCTGAACATTCCGCTCTACCAGTTGGGCGGACCGGAACTGCCCTATCACGTGGTAGCCATCAAACGGGGAAGTGAAACGCTGATTCCACGGGGAGACGACAGCATCAAGCTGCATGACATTGTATACTTTACGACAACCCGAAAGTACATACCCTACATCCGAAAGATAGCTGGAAAAGAAGATTATGCCGATGTGCGCAACGTCATGATTATGGGCGGAAGCCGGATTGCCGTGCGCACAGCCCAATACGTACCCGACTACATGCAGGTGAAAATCATCGACAACGACCTGGCACGATGCAACCGGCTGACAGAGTTGCTGGATGACAAGACCATGATTATCAACGGAGACGGACGCGACATGGACCTGCTCATCGAGGAAGGACTGAAGAACACCGAAGCTTTCGTCGCCCTGACCGGAAGTTCCGAAACCAACATTCTGGCCTGCCTCGCTGCCAAACGTATGGGAGTGAGCAAAACCGTGGCCGAAGTCGAAAACATCGACTACATCGGTATGGCCGAAAGCCTGGACATCGGGACTGTGATCAACAAAAAAATGATCGCCGCCAGCCATATTTACCAAATGATGCTCGATGCCGACGTAAGCAACGTGAAATGCCTGACACTGGCCAACGCCGATGTGGCTGAATTTACGGTAAAAGCTGACTCAAAAATCACCAAACATCCGGTAAAGGACCTGGGATTGCCCAAAGGAACCACAATCGGAGGACTGATCAGGCAAGGAGAAGGTGTCGTGGTGACCGGTAACACACTTATACAGCCGGGCGACCATGTAGTGGTATTCTGTTTAAGCATGATGATCAAAAAGATTGAGAAATACTTTAGTTAATGGTCAATTTTAAAACGATTACGCGAATTATCGGCATCCTCCTGCTACTGGAGACCGCCATGCTGCTGGCATGTTCCGGCATATCTTTATATTATCAGGACGAAGCATTGACCGATTTCTGGAAATCGGCCGGAATCGCAGCGGGTGTAGGTATCCTGCTGGTCCTTTTAGGTAAAGGAAGCGACGGTGTGCTGACACGCCGCGACGGCTATGTGCTGGTCAGCCTTGCCTGGATAGCGTTTTCTTTCTTCGGAATGCTGCCCTTCTACATCAGCGGCTACATTCCCGACATCACCAATGCCTTTTTCGAAACCATGTCGGGCTTTACCAGTACGGGGGCGACGATATTGGACAACATAGAGTCTCTGCCGCACGGACTGCTCTTCTGGCGGAGTATGACCCAATGGATCGGAGGATTGGGAATTATCATGTTCACCATTGCCGTCCTCCCCATTTTCGGTGTCAGCGGTCTGCAGGTATTCGCCGCCGAAGCCAGCGGACCGACGCACGACAAAGTACACCCCCGTATCGGCATCACAGCCAAATGGATATGGTCGGTATACACCGGGATTACGGCAACACTCGTCGGACTGCTTATGCTGGGGGGCATGAGCTGGTTCGACAGCATCTGCCACGCTTTTGCCACTACGGGAACAGGCGGATTCTCGACCAAACAGGCAAGCATAGCCTATTATCATTCGCCCTATATAGAATACGTCATATCCACCTTTATGTTCATTTCCGGTATCAACTTTACACTGCTGCTACTTCTTGTCAACCGGAAATTCAAGAAAGCGTTTCATGATGTAGAGCTGAAATGGTATTTCTGGTCAGTAATACTGTTCACCGGAATAATAGCAGCCATCCTTTACTATACCAGCCCGATGGATGCGGAAGAAGCTTTCCGCAAATCGCTGTTCCAGGTCACCAGTCTTCATACGTCAACAGGTTTTGCTACCGACGACTATATGCTATGGCCATCGGTCACCTGGGGGTTGCTGACAATCGTCATGGTGATAGGAGCCTGCGCCGGCAGTACCACCGGCGGCCTGAAGTGCATCCGTCTGGTCATTCTGAGCAAAGTGTCGAAAAACGAATTCAAGCATATTCTCCATCCCAATGCAGTGCTTCCGGTACGCATCAACAAGCAGGTATTGTCCACCTCCATTGTTTCTACCGTATTGGCATTCAGTTTCCTCTATCTGGTCATTATCATTATCAGTATATTGCTTATGATGGCTATGGGAGTAGGATTCGAAGAATCAATAGGATGTGTCATCTCAAGTATCGGCAACATGGGCCCCGGCCTGGGAGATACCGGTCCAGCTTATTCGTGGAACGCACTGCCCGATGCAGCCAAATGGCTGCTCTCTCTTCTGATGTTGCTGGGACGTCTGGAATTGTTCACTGTTTTGCTGCTCTTCACTCCCGATTTCTGGAAAAAGAATTGATTAATGGCAAAAAAGTGCTAAAACGGCTGTTTTTTGTAATCTCCACCTAACAAAAAGCAGAATTATTTATTGTACCTTTGCACGTCCGAAAAAGAGAGATTGAGAGAATCGTTATATGAAACAGTGCATAAAATATTTAATGATCATCCTGCTGGCCGCATCGTTACACAGTGGTGTCCTCGAAGCGGCAAGCGAATTATGCACCAAAAATATCGATTATACCGAATCTGCTTTTCAAGCACAAACGACAGAAACGACCCATCTCATTCATCATCTTTACGATTATCTGCTATCTCTACCTTTTTGTGCTGACTATATCGGTCAGAATTCTGTTCCCGGCTGTAAATCAGTCACGCTCCCCATCAATCGGATACGACCGGAAACTACCCATAAAGCAACCTTCCATAAAGGATGGTCTGCCCCGAATGCCTTATCACACTCAGTGGATTATTACGTCTACGGGCTACGGAAAATTGTAGTATAAAGTCTGCCGGTTTGTGTGTTGGAATACCTTAATAAAAGCACATAAACCGTTTTCTTCGTAAATGTTCTACATACATTTTCTGCACAGAGAGAACAGAAATTTTGCGGGAAATAGAGTTTCCCCTTTATATACTTGATCGCAAAAAATCTCTTTATTTTATGAACTTTACTCTTTTAGTGACCGTCTTGTTGACGGCAATTATCTTCGTGGGTCTGGTCATTGCCATCTCGCATGCCATTTCTCCACGTTCGTACAACCCACAAAAGATGGAGCCTTACGAATGCGGTATTCCTACACGGGGACGTTCATGGATGCAATTCCGTGTTGGTTACTACCTGTTTGCCATCCTCTTCCTCATGTTCGAGGTAGAAACGGTATTCCTCTTTCCGTGGGCTATCAGTGTTCGCCAGTCTGGCGTTTCCGCATTGCTTGGCGTAGCCTTTTTCTTATTCATTCTTGTGCTGGGACTTGCTTATGCCTGGCGGAAAGGAGCGTTGGAATGGAAATAAACAAGAAACCCCGGATTAAGTCGATTCCTTACGAGGAATTCACCGACAACGAGACTCTTGAAAAGCTGGTACAGGAACTGAATGCCGGTGGTACCAATGTCATTGTAGCCGCTCTGGACGACCTGATAGACTGGGGACGCAGCAATTCCCTTTGGCCGTTGACGTTTGCAACCAGCTGCTGTGGTATCGAATTTATGGCCGTATGTGCCGCACGCTATGACATTGCGCGCTTCGGCTTCGAAGTAACGCGTAACAGTCCCCGTCAGGCCGATGTTATTCTGGTAAGCGGTACCATCACCCACAAAATGGCCCCCGTATTAAAGCGTCTTTACGACCAGATGCCCGATCCGAAGTATGTAGTAGCAGTAGGAGGATGTGCCGTCAGCGGCGGTCCGTTCCGCAAATCCTATCACGTAGTGCAGGGCGTAGACCAGATTCTGCCTGTCGACGTTTACGTTCCAGGTTGTCCTCCACGCCCCGAAGCATTCCTTTATGGCATGATGCAACTGCAACGTAAAGTGAAGATTGAAAAATTCTTTGGAGGTGTAAACCGCAAGGAGAAAGCTCCCAAAGACGAAACGGACCAAAAGTGACTTTCCCTAAAAAAGAAAACTGCAAATGGAAACAAAAACAATATACATAGCCCCACAACAGCTGAGTGACGAAATGCGCCGCCTGCGGGAGGATGAACAGATGGACTTCCTCGAAAGCCTGACAGGTATGGACTGGGGCGAACCTGCTGAAAATGATACCCCCGACCAACTGAGAGGCTTAGGAGTGGTATATCATCTGGAATCGACCGTCAGCGGTAAACGGCTGGTGGTAACGACCTCGACACTGGACCGCGAACACCCCCAGTTGCCTTCCGTAACGTCGATCTGGAAAGGCGCCGAACTGCCGGAACGCGAAGTCTATGACTTCTTCGGCATCGTGTTTACCGGACATCCGGATATGCGCCGTCTGTTTCTGCGTAACGACTGGGTAGGATATCCGTTGCGCAAGGACAACGACCCGGAAAAAGAAAATCCGCTGCGCATGAGCAACGAAGAAACACTCGACACTACCCGCGAAGTAGAAATTACTCCCGAAGGCGATTATCAAGAACGTGAAACAGTGCTGTTCGGCGACGATGAATACGTTGTCAACATCGGTCCTCAACACCCTGCCACACACGGTGTGCTCCGCTTCCGCGTATCACTGGAAGGTGAGAATATTCACAAAATCGATGTGAATTGCGGATATATCCACCGGGGCATCGAGAAAATGAACGAAAGCCTCACTTACCCGCAGACACTGGCACTGACCGACCGTCTGGACTATCTGGGAGCGATGCAGAACCGTCACGCCTTGTGCATGTGCATCGAAAAGGCCATGGGCGTAGAAGTCAGCCCCCGTGTACAGGTAATACGTACCATCATGGACGAGCTGCAACGCATCGACTCGCACATTCTGTTCTTCTCCTGCCTCTGTCAGGACCTCGGTGCCACAACCGCTTTCCTCTATGGATTCCGCGACCGTGAAAAGCTGCTCGACATTTTCGAAGAGACATGCGGAGGACGCCTCATCCTGAACTACAACACCATCGGCGGTGTTCAGGCCGACCTGCATCCCAACTTTGTGCATCGGGTAAAAGAATTCATCCCCTACATGCGCCGCAACCTGAAAGAATATCACGACATATTTACCGGAAACATCATCGCCCAACAGCGTCTGAAAGGCATCGGTGTGCTGAGCCGCGAAGATGCCATCTCGTTCGGAGCCACCGGCGGTACCGGACGTGCCAGCGGATGGGCTTGCGACGTGCGCAAGCGTATGCCGTATGCAGCTTACGACAAGGTAGAGTTCCGCGAAATAGTACGTACCGAAGGTGACTGTATGGCCCGCTATCTGGTACGTATGGACGAAATCCTCGAAAGTCTGCACATCATCGAACAATTGATCGACAACATTCCGGAAGGTCCTTATCAGGAAAAGATGAAGCCTATCATCCGCGTTCCCGAAGGTTCTTACTACGCTGCCGTCGAAGGAAGCCGTGGCGAATTCGGAGTCTATCTGGAAAGCCGTGGCGACAAGACACCTTACCGCCTGCACTACCGTGCTACCGGACTGCCGCTTGTGGGAACCATCAACACCATCACCCGGGGAGCCAAGATTGCCGACCTCATCGCGATAGGCGGAACGCTGGACTATGTCGTACCTGACATCGACAGATAATCAATGGAAAATGGGAAATGGAGAATGGAAAATGATTTGCCTGTTGTCCATTCTCAATTATCAATCATCAATTATCAATTAAATAAATGTTTGACTTTAGTATTGCAACAAACTGGATACACCAAATGCTGACATCGGTCATGCCCGAAGGACTTGCCGTGTTCATCGAGTGTGTCGTCATAGGCGTATGTATCGTATTGATGTATGCCATTCTGGCCATCATACTTATCTATATGGAACGAAAGGTCTGCGGATTCTTCCAATGCCGTCTGGGACCGAACCGCGTGGGTCCCTACGGAACGCTGCAAGTATTCTGCGACGTGTTCAAAATGCTCACCAAGGAAATATTCAACCCTAAGGGCGCCGACCAGTTCCTCTATAACCTGGCTCCGTTCATGGTGCTGATCGCTTCTTTCCTTACGTTTGCCTGCCTTCCCATCAATAAAGGTATGGAAGTGCTCGACTTCAACGTCGGCATCTTTTTCCTGCTTTCGGCAAGCAGCATCGGCGTAGTAGGAATCCTGCTGGCCGGATGGAGCTCCAACAACAAGTTCTCGCTGATCGGTGCCATGCGAAGCGGTGCACAAATCATCAGTTACGAGCTCTCTGTCGGCCTCAGCATTCTTACCATGGTAGTGCTGACAGGCACCATGCAAATTTCGCAGATTGTAGAAGGACAGGCCGACGGATGGTTCATCTTTAAAGGCCACATCCCCGCTATCATTGCTTTCATCATTTACCTGATAGCCGGTAATGCCGAGTGTAACCGTGGCCCCTTCGACCTTCCCGAGGCAGAAAGCGAGCTTACCGCCGGATACCACACGGAATACAGCGGTATGCACTTCGGTTTCTACTACCTGGCCGAATACCTGAACTTGTTCATTGTAGCAGCCGTAGCAGCCACCGTATTCTTAGGAGGCTGGATGCCGCTCCACATACCGGGACTTAACGGTTTCAACATGGTCATGGACTATATTCCCGGCTTTGTCTGGTTCTTTGCAAAGGCTTTCTTTGTAGTATTCCTCATGATGTGGATGCGTTGGACCTTCCCTCGTCTCCGTATCGACCAGATACTGACACTGGAATGGAAGTACCTCGTACCGCTGTCGATGGTGAACCTGGTGCTGATGAGCCTGATTGTGGCCTTCGGACTGCACTTCTAATTTTTAATTTTTAATTCTTATAAGAGACATGGAAGAAAAGAACACATACTTCGGAGGCTTTTTCAAAGGTCTGGCCAGTCTGACCACTGGCTTAAAGACCACCATGAAAGAGTTCTTCACCCCGAAAATCACAGAGCAATACCCTGAAAACCGGAAAGAGCTCAAGATGTTCGACCGTTTCCGCGGCACGCTTGTAATGCCCCATAACGAACAGAACGAGCATCACTGTGTGGCCTGCGGACTCTGCCAGATGGCTTGCCCCAACGGCACCATCAAGGTGACATCGGAAACCATCACGACCGAAGACGGCAAGAAAAAGAAGATACTGGCCAAGTACGAGTACAACCTGGGATCGTGCATGTTCTGCCAGCTTTGCGTCAATGCCTGCCCGCACGGTGCTATCACTTTCGACCAGAACTTCGAACATGCAGTCTTCGACCGCTCCAAGCTTTTCCTGACGCTCAATCATCCGGGCAGTCATGTAGCCGAAGCCAAGAAAGCCCCTGCGGCCGAGAAACCGGCATCCGACAAAGCGGCTGCCCCTAAAGAAAAGGCTGAATAATCAAATTAATCGTAACCACTCATTAAAGAAAATATATGGAAATAACTCTCGAAACAGTAGTATTCTACTTTTTAGCGGCTTTCATCACCGTATTCTCCTTGCTTACGGTGACTACAACCCGCATGGTACGCTCGGCCACGTACCTCCTGTTCGTCCTCTTCGGTACGGCAGGCATCTATTTTCTGCTGGGCTACACCTTCCTCGGTTCCGTTCAGATTATGGTCTACGCCGGAGGTATCGTCGTGCTCTATGTATTCTCCATCCTGCTGACCAGCGGCGAAGGCGACAAAGCAGCCAAACTGAAACGCAGCAAGTTCCTGGCTGGACTTGGAACGACTGTGGCAGGTGCCATCATCGTGTTGTTCATCACCCTGAAACATAAATTCCTTGCCACGACCGACGTCAATCCGGTAGAGATCAATATCAACACCATCGGGAACCACCTGCTGAGCGGTGACAAGTACGGTTATCTGCTGCCATTCGAAGCTGTCAGCATACTGCTGCTGGCGTGCATCGTCGGAGGTCTGCTGATAGCCCGCAAGCGATAGGAAACATCAATTACGAACACTGAAATCTGAACTAGTTATGATTCACATGGAATATTATCTGATAGTTTCGGCTATCATGTTTTTCGCCGGCATGTACGGGTTCTTCACCCGCCGCAACACACTGGCCATCCTGATTTCGATTGAGCTGATACTGAACGCCACCGATATCAACTTTGCCGTATTCAACCGTTTCCTGTTCCCCGGCGCACTGGAAGGCTATTTCTTCGCCCTGTTCTCCATCGCCATTTCGGCAGCCGAGACGGCAGTAGCCATCGCTATCATGATCAACATCTACCGTAACATACGGAGCATCCAGGTCAACAGAATAGACCAACTGAAATGGTAATAAACAGAAAAAACTAAAAAACAAACGATAATGGAACTTACGATTCTCATCCTACTCATTCCGTTCCTCTCCTTCCTCATCACAGGAATCGGAGGCAAATGGATGTCACACCGCACGGCCGGACTCATCGGAAGCATCGGGCTGGGACTGGTCACCATCCTTTCCTACGCCACCGCATGGAGCTACTTCACCGCTCCCCGTCTGGCCGACGGCACTTACGAGACACTGATGCCTTACAACTTCTGCTGGTTGCCCTTCACACAGAACCTGAGCATTGACATGGGCATCCTGCTCGATCCCATCTCGGTAATGATGCTTATCGTCATCAGCACCGTATCACTGATGGTACACATTTACTCCTTCGGCTACATGAAAGGCGAACGCGGATTCCAGCGCTACTACGCTTTCCTTTCGCTCTTCACCATGTCCATGCTGGGACTGGTCGTAGCTACCAACATCTTCCAGATGTATCTGTTCTGGGAGCTGGTGGGTGTATCTTCTTACCTGCTGATCGGTTTCTATTACACCAAGCCGGCCGCCATCGCCGCTTCGAAGAAAGCATTCATCGTGACGCGTTTTGCCGACCTGGGTTTCCTGATTGGTATCCTGATCTACGGCTACTATGCCGGAACCTATACCTTCACTCCCGATGAAATGACCCTGATGAAAGGCAGTGCCATGATTCCGCTGGCCTTGGGACTGATGTTCATCGGCGGTGCCGGTAAGAGTGCCATGTTCCCCCTGCACATCTGGCTGCCCGATGCCATGGAAGGCCCGACACCCGTCAGCGCCCTGATCCATGCGGCAACCATGGTCGTAGCCGGTGTCTATCTGGTAGCGCGCATGTTCCCGCTGTTCATCGGCTTTGCTCCCGACGTGCTTCACATTGTGGCCTACGTAGGTGCCTTCACAGCATTCTATGCAGCCAGCGTAGCCTGCGTACAGAGCGACATCAAGCGTGTGCTGGCATTCTCGACCATTTCGCAGATCGGCTTCATGATGGTTGCCCTGGGCGTATGTACGTCGAGCGACCCGCACGAAGGCGGACTGGGCTACATGGCTGGTATGTTCCACCTGTTCACTCACGCCATGTTCAAGGCATTGCTCTTCCTGGGTGCCGGTAGCATCATCCACGCCGTACACAGCAACGAGATGTCGGCCATGGGTGGTCTGCGCAAGTATATGCCTATCACTCGCTGGACCTTCCTCATCGCCTGTCTGGCCATTGCGGGTATTCCTCCGTTCTCGGGATTCTTCTCGAAGGATGAGATTCTGACTGCCTGCTTCCAGTTCAGCCCCGCGATGGGATGGATCATGACAATCATTGCAGCCATGACAGCTTTCTATATGTTCCGCCTCTACTGCGGTATCTTCTGGGGTAAGGAGAACAAAGAACTTCACGCCGAGCACACACCGCACGAAAGCCCGCTGGCCATGACCTTCCCGCTGATGTTCCTGGCTGCCGTTACGGTAGTAGCCGGATTCATCCCCTTCGGTCACTTCGTTTCATCCAACGGACATGCTTACGATATCCATCTGGATACGCAAGTCATGCTGACCAGCATCGTCATTGCCGTAATAGCCATTGCACTGGCTGTCAGCATCTATGCACGCAGCAAGCAGCCGGTAGCCGATGCACTGGCCAGCCGTTTCCGCGGCTTGTGGACAGCAGCCTACCACCGCTTCTACATCGATGAAATCTATCAGTTCATCACCCACAAGATTATCTTCGGCTGCATCAGCCGCCCCATTGCCTGGTGGGACCGTCACGTAGTAGACGGCTTCTTCAACTTCCTGGCCTGGAGCACCGATGCCACAAGCGACGAAATCCGTGGTCTGCAAAGCGGACGTGTACAGCAATACGCCTTGGTATTCCTGCTGGGAGCATTGATACTGATACTTATGTTAACTATATAATTCAAATTCAATTATCCATTAAATAAAATGAATTTCTTATCATTATTTGTTCTGATTCCATTGCTGATGCTTCTCGGCCTTTGGCTAAGCCGGAACATTGCACAAATACGCGCGGTGATGGTGACCGGAGCTTCGGCTCTGCTGATTACGGCCATAGGGCTGACAATAGCCTACCTCAATGCACGGCAGGCGGGCGCTACCGACGAAATGCTGTTCTGCGCCGATGTAGCCTGGTATCCCGCACTTCACATACACTATTCAGTAGGCGTGGACGGCATCTCCGTAGCCATGCTGCTGCTTTCGGCCATCATCGTATTCACAGGTACCTTCGCTTCGTGGCGCCTGCAACCGCTTACCAAGGAGTACTTCCTGTGGTTCACGCTGCTTTCGCTGGGTGTGTTCGGATTCTTCATCTCGACCGACCTGTTCACCATGTTCATGTTCTACGAAGTAGCCTTGATCCCGATGTATCTGCTTATCGGCGTATGGGGCAGCGGCCGCAAGGAATACTCGGCCATAAAGCTGACACTGATGCTGATGGGTGGTTCAGCCTTCCTGCTGATTGGCATCCTGGGTATCTTCTACGGTTCGGGCGGAACGACCATGAATCTGCTCGAAATTGCCCAGATGCACAACATCCCCATTGAGCAGCAACGCATCTGGTTCCCGCTCACCTTCCTGGGATTCGGTGTGCTGGGTGCCTTGTTCCCCTTCCATACATGGAGCCCCGACGGTCATGCTTCGGCACCGACAGCTGTGTCCATGCTTCACGCCGGTGTGCTGATGAAACTGGGAGGTTACGGCTGTTTCCGCATCGCCATGTTCCTGATGCCCGAAGCTGCCAACGAACTGGGATGGATCTTCCTCGTTCTGACAGGTATTTCGGTAGTCTACGGTGCCTTCTCGGCTTGTGTACAGACCGACTTGAAATACATCAACGCCTACTCCAGTGTGAGCCACTGTGGCCTGGTGCTCTTTGCCATCCTGATGATGAATCAGACAGCCTGCACGGGTGCTGTGCTGCAGATGTTGAGCCACGGTCTGATGACGGCCCTCTTCTTCGCGCTGATCGGTATGATATACGGACGTACACACACCCGCGACATCCGCGAACTGAGAGGACTGATGAAAATCATGCCTTTCCTCTCGGTATGTTACGTCATAGCCGGTCTTGCCAACCTCGGTTTGCCGGGTCTGAGCGGATTCGTAGCCGAAATGACCATCTTCACCGGTTCGTTCCAGGAACCTGACACCTTCCACCGTGTATGGACGGTGATTGCCTGCTGCAGTATCGTCATCACGGCAGTCTACATCCTGCGACTGGTCGGAAAGATTCTGTACGGCACCTGCACGAACGAACATCACCTGGCCCTGACCGACGCTACATGGGACGAACGTACGGCAGTGATCATCCTGATTGTCTGTGTAGCTGCACTGGGTATGGCTCCGTGGTGGATCAGCGGTATGATCAGCGACAGTGTTTTGCCAATAGTCAGTGTGTTTTAATATGAAACCAAGCACGCTCCAACTTTTATTTTTTAACTTTTAACTTTTAATAGATAAAATGGATTATTCTCAATTCCTACTGATGAAAGAAGAGCTCTCGCTGATAGCAGTCATCGTCATACTGTTTATTGCCGACCTCTTCATGAGCCCCGACGCACATAAGGAAGGCGGAAAGCCGGTGCTGAACACCATGTTCCCGGTTATCCTGCTGGCTATCCATACCATAATCACCATCGTTCCCGGTCCGGTTGCCGACGCTTTCGGAGGCATGTACCACAACTCGCCGATACAGCACATCATGAAGTCCATCCTCAGCATCGGTACGCTGATTGTGTTCATGATGGCTCACGAATGGATGAAGCTGCCCGACACGTTTATCAAGCAGGGCGAATTCTATTTCCTTACGCTGTGTACGCTGCTGGGTATGTACCTGATGATTTCGGCCGGACACTTCCTGATGTTCTTCATCGGACTGGAGACTGCCAGTATCCCGATGGCTGCCTTAGTAGCATTCGACAAGTACCGTCACTACTCGGCCGAGGCCGGAGCCAAATACATTCTGACGGCCCTGTTTGCCAGTGGTCTGCTGCTTTACGGCGTGTCGCTGATCTACGGTACGGTAGGTACGCTCTACTTCGAAGACATTCCCGCCCATCTGGAGGGTAACCCCATGCAGGTAATGGCTTTCGTGTTCTTCTTTGCAGGCATGGGCTTCAAGATTTCGCTGGTTCCTTTCCACTTGTGGACAGCCGACGTTTATCAGGGTGCACCGAGTACAGTAACCGCCTACCTCAGTGTTATTTCGAAAGGTGCGGCAGCATTCGTGCTGATGACTACCGTGTTCAAGGTGTTCGCTCCGATGGTTGACCAATGGCAGGAAGCCCTCTACTGGGTCATCATCGCTTCTATCACCGTTGCCAACATCTTTGCCATACGTCAGGAGAACCTGAAGCGTCTGATGGCCTACTCCAGTATCTCGCAGGCAGGCTACATCATGCTGGGTGTCATCAGCGGTACGGCACAGGGTATGACGGCATTGGTCTACTACGTGCTCATCTACATGTTTGCCAACCTCAGTGTGTTTGCCATCATCACCATCGTGGCTATCCGTTCGCACAAGTTCACGCTGACCGAGTACAACGGCTTGTACAGCACCAATCCGCGTCTGGCCTTCCTGATGACGCTGGCTCTGTTCTCGCTGGCCGGTATTCCGCCGTTCGCAGGTTTCTTCTCGAAGTTCTTCATCTTCGCCGCCGCTTTCCACAGCGGTTTCCACCTGCTGGTATTCATCGCCTTGCTCAACACGGTCATCTCGCTCTTCTACTACCTGAAGATTGTAAAGGCCATGTACATCAACAAGAGCGACGAACCGATTGCCCCTTTCCAAAGCGACAACTATACGCGTGCCGCCCTGCTCATCTGTACGCTGGGTATCACCGTGCTTAGCATCGTCAGCGCCTCTTACGAGTCGATTGGCAACTACGCTTTCGGCATGTAAAAAGGAAGCACTTTCTTTTAGGCACGGATTACACGGAAAAACACAGAGAAAGAAGAATTATAATCTGTGAACTTCCATGTAATCCGTGCCTGAAAAATAACAAGTCCCCGAAACACAGATTCGCGCAGCCCCGCGCAGACTTTATTCCTACGGAAGTAAAACCGTACATAAGTCTTGGCGGAGGTCTGCGCGAATCTGCGTTTTATCCCCCCTAACTTACCGCACTCCCAATCCTCCCAATCCCCCTGCTTCTCCCCCTTCTGAACAACACTTGTACGGCTCGTCTGGAATGCAAGTGTGGCTCACGAGCCGTACAAGTGTCGCTCGCGAGCCGTGCAAGTGTCTCTCAAAGCCCCCATACAGAGCCTTCTGAAGCGGGGTATACTCCCACTTTCCCTCATCTTCTGTAATACCTACGTAACGTTTCCGAAACAGACATGTACTTTGGACGACACACGCATGTAACGCCCTATTCTCACCTTTGCTGCGGAAAAAAGAAATGCATAAAAGATGAGTATGAAAGTAGATTTAGGAAAGATTCTCTTCCTTGTTTTATTCCTTACCCTATCTGCCATGACTGCCTTGGCAGGCACTATCAAGGGAACAGTTACTGACAAACAGACTAAAGAACCGCTGACCGGAGCCACCGTACAGGTAGCCGGCAGTACGTCGGGAGCCGTAGCCGACATTGACGGCAACTACACGCTCAGTGTGCCCGACGGCACGTACGACCTCATAGTACGCTACGTAGGCTATGTGGACATCAACGCCCGCCAGGTAAAGGTGAGCGGAGAAACCGTACTGAACTTCGAAATGGAAACCGATGCGCAGACACTGGGCGAAGTATCGGTAGTAGCCAAGAAGAACCTGGAAGGCGAACGCGCCCTGCAGGTAGAAAGACAAAAAGCCACACTGGCCATCGAGAACCTGGGTGCCAAGGAAATGGGTATCAAAGGTATCGGTAACGTGCAGGAAGGCGTTAAGAAGCTGACCGGTATCTCCATCGCCGAATCGGGACAGCTCATCGTTCGCGGACTGGGCGACCGCTACAGCAGCACCACGCTGAACGGACTGCCCATCGCCTCACCCAACCCGGACAACAAACTGATTCCACTCGACCTCTTCCCTTCGAGCACGGTACAGAACATCACCGTCAGCAAGGTGTACGATGCCAGCGCCTTTGCCGACTATAGCGGCGCGCACATCGACATCAGCACCAAGGAGAACGTGACGGACGAGTTCCTGAACGTCAGCTTCAACGTAGGAGGACGGTTCAACACACTGGGACGCGACTTCTACCAGATGGACCGCGACGGAACCCTGTTCAAGACACCCTCGCTCGACGAAAAGATATACGATATGCCGTTGCTCGACTTCGACGAGTACGTCACCAAGAACAATATCTTCCGTACCACCTTCGATGTGGACAAGCGTACTGCCCTGCCCGAATTTGGCGGAAACCTGGGTTTCGGACGCAACTTCGGCATTGGCGACCAGACACTGAGCCTGCTGGCCTCGCTGAGCCTCAGCAACGAAACGCAACGCATGGACGATGCTTTCTATAAAACACTCGAAGCCACAGGCAACGTACAGAACGACTTTACTTACGACGAATATACCGCTACGCTGAAGATGGCCGCACTGGCATCCGTAGGCTACACCCTGCGCCAGCACGACCGCATCGGCTACACCTTCTTCTATGCCCGCAACGCCAGCGACTCGTACCAGAGCCGCGAAGGTATAGACGCTGAAGGCCACAACCTGTGGGGCAGCAACGACATCACGCATATCTACACCCTGCAAAACCATCAGCTGAACGGACACCATGAGTTCGGTACCCGCTGGCAGCTGAACTGGGCAGGTTCCTACGGCAAGACAGGTAGCGAAGAGCCCGACCGCCGTCAGGCTATGTTCACCAAGGACGATGCTGGCAACCTGCAACTCTTCAAGCTGAACCGACAGGAAACCATGCGCTACTTCGGCGAACTGAACGAAGAAGAATGGGTGGGCAACCTCGACCTGAAATACAACTGGTCGGAACAGAACTTCGTCAAGATGGGTCTGGCTTACAAGAACAAGGACCGCGACTACATGGGTACCCGCTTCTACTACAACGTAAACAAGCTGAACCCCACCATCGACAACATTTACGACACCGACGGCTTCCTCAACCAGAAGAACGTAGAGAACGGCAACATCGTCATCGAACGCAAGATGCAACCCCACGACACCTACCGTGCCGGAATGGACATCTACGCTGCCTATGCACAGACGGACTTCTATCCGCTCAGCTCCCTGCTTGTCAACGTCGGCCTGCGCTACGAAATGACCAAACAGTGGGTAGAATATGCCATCGAGGGCGACCAGAAATACCAACGCCGCCGCGACCTGAACAAAAATGACATCTTCCCCACCGTCAACCTGAAATACTCCATGAACGACCGGAACAACCTGCGTATGTCACTGTCGCGCACCATCACCCGCCCCTCGTTCATCGAAATGGCTCCTTTCCTCTATCAGGAATCTTACGGTTCGGCACAGATCCGTGGTAACGAAGAGTTGCAGAACGGCTACAACTACAACTTCGACCTGCGCTACGAACGCTTCAGCCCCAACGGCGACATGCTCTCGGCAACGGTCTACTATAAGTTCCTCGACAAACCCATCGAACGCATCCAGAAGCTGCAAGGCGGTGCCACGATGCACTCCTTCCAGAATGCCGACCAGGGTATGGCAGCCGGTATAGAAGTAGAACTGCGCAAACAGCTGGTACGCGACCTGCGACTAGGAGCCAACGTCTCCTACATGTACACCAACGTGAAGCTGCCCGAAGGCGGTGCCTACACCAACAAGGACCGTTCGCTGCAAGGCGCCTCGCCCATCCTGCTGAATGCCGACCTCACCTACTCGCCCCGCTTCGGCGAAGAACGCCAGCTGAACCTGTCGCTCCTCTACAACCTGCAGGGCAAACGCATCCATGCCGTCGGCGTATCACAGCTGGGCGACATCGACCAGATGGCTGTCCACACGCTGAACTTCAACGCCAGCTACAACTTCAGCCGCCACTTCAGCGCCAAGCTTCAGGTGACCGACCTGCTGAACCGCGCCGTAGTATTCAAACAGGAAGTGCCCAAGACGGGCGAATACATCGAAGTGGAACGCTTCAAGGAAGGTACCGGTTTCGAAGTGGGCGTCAGCTATAATTTTTGAGTTAACAAGTTGACAAGTTGACGAGGGGACAAGTTAATAAGAAAATAACTGAGCCCGCTTTAAAAAGTACACTTTTTGTCTTAGCGCATAACACAGTTATCATTCTGTCATCCTGAACGCAGTGAAGGATCTCTTTCGAAGGCTATGTGATAACAGATCCTTCACTTCGTTCAGGATGACAAAGCAAAGTGATAGTAACTATAAAGAAACTCATAGGAAACAGACTTGTTTAAAGTAAACCCAATAAAATAAAGAGTAATAATCCAATAGTTGACAAGAGGACAGGGTAAGCCTCGTGGTCTGAAGCCTTGTTCCTCGTCAACAAAACACTAAACTTAAAACTTAAATTATGAGCAGAAAATTGTTTTCAATGGCCCTTTTGGCCGGCATGGCACTTCTCGGTGCATCATGCAGCGATGACGAAACAACAAACAACGACGGCGGAATAGCCGACGGCACTACGCTGAGCGGTACAATCACCGAAGACGTAACCCTGAAATCGGGCAACACCTACAAGCTGAGCGGTGCCTACACCGTAGAAGAAGGCGCTACCCTGAACATCGAACCGGGTGTAAAGATTGTAGCCGTTTACGATGACAATGTAGACTACATCCTGATAAAGCAAGGAGCCAAAATCAACGCCAAAGGTACGGCATCGGCTCCCATCATCATGACTTCCGAAAAAGAAGAATCGGGTGCCTGGGGCGGTATCCACATCTGCGGACGTGCTCACACCAATGCCGAAGGCGGCAAGGGAAGCTCTGAAATTGGAGGTGCCGAATACGGTGGCAACGACGACAAAGACAACTCGGGTGTTCTGCAATACGTACGTCTGGAATACACCGGTTATGCTTTCGACGAGGAGCACGAAGCCAACGGTATCAGCTTCTACGGCGTGGGTAGCGGAACAACGGTTGACCACTGCCAGGCTTACCAAGGATCGGACGACGGTTTCGAGTTCTTCGGCGGATCGGTCAACGTCAGCAACATGGTTGTCACCAGCTGTAGCGACGACTCTTTCGACTGGACCGAAGGCTGGAACGGTACGGCTACCGACCTCGTCGCCATCCAGGAACCGGAAGAGACACTGGGCTATGCCTGCGACTGCCTGATCGAAGCCGACAACAACGAAAACAACTACAGCGCCACTCCCGTAGCTCATCCTACGCTGAAGAACCTCATCCTTGTGGGTAACGGTGCAGCCGGTAAAGGTGTACACCTGCGCCGCGGTACTCAGGTAACCATCGAGAATGCCGAAATCTACGGCAAGCAGAACGCTATCTACGTAGAAAGCGCTGAAACAGAAAACGCATTGGTCAACGGAACATCAAGCATGAGCAACGTAAGCATCAGCGGCATCCTGACCAGCAAAGAAGGCATCTATACCAATGCCGAATTTGAAGCCGACGGCAACAAAGCCAATCAGGCCAACCCCTACACTTCGTACGAAGACATCATTGCCAAATGTCCCTGGGCTGCCGGATGGACCAAGAACTGGAGCGAAAGCGACAATGTACTGGCCAACGAAAGCACCCTGCAAGGAACCATCACCAACGACATCACGCTGGGAGCCGGCAACACTTACTATCTGAGCGGTGCCTATACGGTAGAAGCCGGAGCTACGCTGCACATTCAGGCAGGTGTGAAGATCATCTCCAAATACGATGACAACGTAGACTACATCCTCATCAAGCAGGGAGCCAAAATCAACGCTACCGGTACAGCCGACGCACCGATCGTAATGACTGCCGAAAAACAGTCGGCCGGCGCATGGGGCGGTATCCACATCTGCGGACGCGCTCATACCAATGCTGAGGGCGGTAAAGGAAGTTCTGAAATTGGCGGTGCCGAATACGGTGGCAGCGACGACAAAGACAACTCGGGTGTTCTGCAATACGTACGTCTGGAATACACCGGTTATGCTTTCGACGAAGAGCACGAAGCCAACGGTATCAGCTTCTACGGTGTAGGTAACGGAACAACGGTTGACCACTGTGTAGCCTATCAGGGTTCAGACGACGGTTTCGAGTTCTTCGGCGGATCGGTCAACGTCAGCAACATGGTAGTCATCAGCTGTAGCGACGACTCTTTCGACTGGACTGAAGGCTGGAACGGTACAGCTACCGACATCGTAGCCTATCAGGAAGCCGAAGCCACACTGGGTTACGACTGCGACTGCCTGATTGAAGCCGACAACAACGAAAACAATTACGAAGCTACTCCGGTGGCTCACCCCACGCTGAAAAACCTGATTCTGGTAGGTAACGGCGGTTCGAAACAGGGTGTACGTCTGCGTCGCGGTACTCAGGTGACCATGGACAACGCACAGATCTGCGGCAAAGGCAAGGCACTGACGGTAGAAAGCGCTGAAACAGAAAACGCACTGGTCAACGGCACTTCCAGCATCACCAACACCACCATCAGCAACAACGTGAACAGCGAAAAAGGCATCTACACTAACGACGTCTTCGCTGCCGCCACAGGCAACAAGGTAGACGCCAACCTGTCTTACGCTTCACTGGAAGACATCAAAAAGGCTTGCGACTGGATGAACGGCAAGTGGGTAGACTAACCCACCCCACCGCTGACACACAGCCATTGCTATAAAAGACTGTACCGGAACAGGTCCCCTGATTGCTTCCCCCAGTAGAGGGAAGAAGAAGGGGCTGGTTCCAGTACAGTTTTTTTGTTTGTTTCAGGAATGCACTTCTATGCAACAACACTAACCATACTTATCCATTCAAGAGTTGACTATCAGCCTATAGCAAAGGAAAACTGCCGCTTTCATCCTGTCATGTTGAGCGAAGCAAAGCGGAGTCGAAATATCTCATAGTAGCTCGCAAAGAAGCAAACGAAAACTACGGCTTTCGATCAGACAATTGGGCGTGATTTTTTTCCTAACTAGGAAAAAGTTTTTTGCTAACTGGGGAGGAATTTTTTCCTAACTAGAGAAAAATTACTTTCCATCGTTACATCTGTCGATTATATACACCAAAAAACAAAAAGTTCAATAAAGAAGAGTGACTGAATAATCTACGAATTAATTCGCAAAGCAAAATCATTACACCCGTAATAAACAGACAATAAACAAGTTCATACCAACCTGCGACATAGGTTATGGCACAAAGTTGAAGTAATGCTGTATGAATAAAAAAGAAATGTATGGTATAAATTTCAAGCGTATGTTGGCCAAGTACCTCTAACCATTGAAATCGTCTTCCACACTTATATAAGCAGGAGATACCAGCGGCTATTACTATAGAACCGGCCGTACCCATAGCTATCCGAAGCAAATAAGAGTCTGCATGTTGCAATCCCGTCCATTGCAAAGGGGACAACGAGAAAAAACGTAAGGGAGTAATATATGTAGTATGATATCCATCCCAAAGAGGCCAAAGCAATATAAAGAAAACAAAAGCAACTGCACAAATTATTAAAGCTTTACGCTGAATAAAATCTGAATAATGGTACCATAATATGCCAAGCCAGAAAAAAGGCATCATAAAGTTTACATGCCATAAATAGAATGGAAGTGCCAATAACAAGCTGATTATAGCAGCAGCTTTCATATTATTCTTTGTCAGAGTTAAAGCCAGTTTTGCCATTAATATACAGACAAATAATGATTTCAGGTACCAAAGATTGCCAACCAGTTCTTTCCAATCGTTGTACCGATCTGTTAAACCGATAACGTTATTAAAACTTATGACGACAATTCCTGCAGTCAGGCAAGGCAACAGGAGACGGATAGATTTCTTTTTTGCAAGTTCATTTAATGAAAGTTGCATGGCGTGGACAGAAAAATATCCACTGACAGCCATAAACAATGGCATATGAAATGCATAAATTGCCCGAAACAGAGGATGATGTAAATAGCTTTCGATACCTAAATACTGTAGGCAATGAGCATAGACTACGCATAGGATGGCTATGGCCTTCAATGTATCAAAGTAGGGATTACGAGTTTTGTTTACGAAATGATAGCCTTCCATATGATAATGATGTGGAGGTATAAAAGTAAGTGTTAGGGAATAAGTTAAATTACATAAAAGAGCGTGCAACCTAAAAAAATAGTGGCAGAAAGTTTTAATTTTCTGCCACTATCAAATTGAATTAGTTTATCAGTATAGGTTGATTACTTGTGATCAACAACTTCTCCATTTGCATTTACAATGCTACTGTTGGTTCCGAAGTGGATTGTACCAGTGTTAACTACGCCACTTACATTGATTGTAGTAGAATTCTCTACGTGAAGTTCAGCTTCATTGCTTAAAGTTGCAGCTGTAAAGTTGTAAGTGTTTCCAGCTACTGCACCTTGGAAGTTCACTTTTTCACCTTTAAGTACTTTGATAGACTTAATTGCTGTGGCTACATCGACTGCCGGCTTACCATTTGCAACATTTTGACCATAATAGTCGAAAGTGATGTCAGAAGCAGTTTCCAAATGAGAAGAATTAGTAGTATACATACTCTTCAAGATATGGAACATGCTACGGTCAGCATCATCTTCTGCAGAAGTTACGAAAATTCTAGTATCAGTACCATTTGTTGCAATGTGTTGAGGAGCTACGCTCATAAAGCGTATTTCACCTTTACTGTCAGAAGTAGTCTGTACTTCATTACCTTCCTCAGCTGTTACATACAATATACCGTTAGCAGCTGCTACATTCTGAAGTTTTACAATAGTACCCTTGTTGGCATAAACTGCACCACGGTTGTAAAGACTTCCTTCAATAGAACCAGCAATATTAGCATTACCATTCTGTACAACAGCTACTTTATCAAAGTTGTTTGCAACTACACCATTGTTAAACGCTTTAGCATTAATCTTACCTAAGTTTTCAATCACTGCATTGTTCTGGATATAGTCAGACTCAATAGTACCGGCATTCAAAATCTCATTATTGTTGATGAGACTTGGACCATCATTATTGGCAGTCTTGAGGACAGCACCACTCATTACAGTTACCTTACCATCATTAGTTAAAGTTTCAATTTCCAAAGTTCCTTTAGCTACTTCAAGTTCTGCATTGCAATCCTTGCAATCGGCCTCGTACTCATTATTATTAAATGTTGTTACTTTACCACCATTGCTTGTTGCTGTACCGTTGTTTTCAACTTTTTCAATTGTACCACCATCAATAGTCAGGTTCTTGTTGTTCACAATGCTCTTCTTCACTTCACCCTTCACTGTTACTGAATTGAAGTTGTTTACTGTAACTTCGCTTTCCAACGTACCTTCCACATTCAATGTATTGTGGTTGTTGATAGTAAAGTTACCATTCAAAGTCGTATTCTTGGCAACAGTTTGAATTGCATTGTTGTTCAAAACAATACCATCAGCATATTTGAAGACAACTTTCTTACCAGTTTCAGTAGTAGCTTCATCCAGAGCCAGAGTGTTATCAACATTGAAGTTTACGACACCATCACGGTTGCCATTGAAAGTAACTGTGATGTTACGATTATTCTCTTTCGAGTTTTCTTTCAGCATAGCTACGAAATCTTCTGTGATTTCAACGCCTGCAGCATCAGGATTGATAGTGAATGTAAGATTACCGCTTCCATAAGATTGTTTCAAGAAACCTTCTACCATCTGCTCCATATCAGCAGTTGAAGCTACGTTGAACTCATTGATTGCTTGGAATGCCAAATCATCGAAACGATTTTCAATGAGCTGATAATAGTTGCTTTCGTCAGCAGGATTCCACGGTTGCAGATTGGCGATGTCAAACCATTCGCTATTGGGAGTTTTAGGAATAAATTTACCATATTCCCAGTGACCTGTACCATCTACGTCATCTTTTATCCATCTCCAGCCATAGATGTCTACTTCGATGTTCTCCCACTCGGCCTGCGTTAATGTAGGAACTACAATGTAAGCATACAACAAGTCGCCTTGAGATACATCACCTTTCAAAATTGTATTTTCAGGGAATGTAAAGCTGTATTCATAAGCCAAGCCTTGCTTATCTTCATCCAAATCGTAAGGAATACGACCGTTTTCAGTTGTACGATAGTTAACCAGACTTCTTACAGTTTTCTTAGTCCAAGTTTTTTGTGCATCATACAAACCTTCTGCATAAACTTCATTGCAATCTTCAATTCCTTCTACTGCTTTATCATCAGTAACTTGACGCCAATCTTGCTGACCGTCCTTCAGTGCAGGCTCAATATAGGCAATAGTAGGTAACGCGCTTCCATCTTCAGATTTAAAAGAAATCTTCTGCAACATTACATCTGCACCTTGCCAGCCAAGCATTTTGATCTTATAGCCAGTCATTACACCTTTCAGCTTCACGTCAACAGCAAGCTCGCCATTGGCATTTGCTTCCTGATCGCGGTAAATCTGGTTGTATCCCAAGAAGAACTGGTTGTCTACACCGTGATAATATCCATCTTTTGTAGAATGCTTCACCATCTGTACAGCAGGATTGATATAGTGCCACAATTCGCGACGGTTGGTAGCATTTTCCTGTTGTGGATACATTGAGAAGTAGTTACCTTCAACCAACTTCGCATCATTCTTCCAAACAGCAGCTCCACTTCTTGAAGTTTCATCAGCTGCTGTATAGCGGAAAGGATAGTTGGTCTGAATATAGTTTACCAGTTTATACATTGCATTCCAATGATCTTGGTATCTCCACCATGTGGTATTAGCATCATCGTGTTCACCCGGACAATCGATACCAGCGCCCCCATTCCAGCTGCTTTGATATTCATCCATCAAATACATGCCAAGCACGTCTTTGCCAGCCTCAAACTGACCGTTTTCGCTGTCATAACGAGTCTCAGCACCGTCCATTACAAGTGTCACCTGACCTACAACAGCACGTCCTTTAGTGGCATCTTGGTTTTCTAAGCCGCTGAATACTTCGTCTTGTGTACAAGAAGCGAAGATGGCAGGTAAAGCCATAGCAGCTAAATACATTTTAGAATCTACCATTTCTTTGAGTAAATTGTATTATAATGCCGAAAGTTTTGCTAATCCTGTGGATGCAGATGTTCAAGTAGGTTTCATCAATAATGCCGGTACAACTCGTGGAGCTTCTACAGGTGTTAATGGTGATATCACTGCTACATTTGACTTTGCGAATATCGAATACACACTCCCCTATGTATGCGATAATCAATCATACGATCGTGCTCTTGAGATGATCAAAAACTATAATGAGAAACTTGGAGAGACGAACTTCACTATCACGCTCTGCGAACAGCCGGAATTCACTGACTTGGCCTTTACTAAGGGCATTGAAGAAGTTGAAGAAGAACTGGGTGTAAATATTAAAGTTCAAGGTCAGGTATGGGTTGACGAACTTTGGAAGAAGCATGTTAGCGAAATTACATGGTACGGAACAAAGAATAGCATCGAACAACGCATTTCAAACGTTGAGCATTTCATTGCAAAGGGTGCTACTTTGACAAGTACAGTTGCCCCGAACAATAAGGGTAAAGGCTTGAACGTAACAACAGTGTTGAATGGCGGTACATTGAAGAACTACTGGGCTGCTGAAAGTGTAACAGTTGAAAAGGGCGGTAAAGCATACAACTATGACACTAAGAATGCAGAATATACAGGTTCTATAGATAAGGTCGTAAATTATGGCACTGTATATAACATGGCTTCTTACACAACGGCAAAGGAGGATCAGCCTGTAATTGGAGATTTGTACAATTATGGTTTGGTTAACAACTATGCAGAAATTTTGGATGTTAAAGAAAACAATAATGCCACTACCGAAGTTGCCAATACAGCCAAGATTGTTTTGCTGGATAATACAAATAAGTTCAATGGCGCGACTATAGGAGCAATGTTTAGTATTTTGACAGCTGATTCTTACGATACAATATTATTCGACGAGATGGGTTGGCTGGATAACAACATCGAATACACTGTCGATGATGCTAATAGTGTAATTGCAGGTCGTCACTTAGCTATTGCATTGAATAATTATGCAACGAACGTATTAGTAAAAGATGGTGTAAATATTGATGCAACTGCTGGTGTTGCTTTGAACGGTAATGAATATAAAGCTCGTATCACATTCGAAGGAAAAACAGCATTTACATTCTCAAGTGCAGCTCAATTCGACAATGAATTCATGATTGGTGAGATAATACTGGCTAAGGGTGCTACGGTTACGTTTAAGAATCAGTTGGTTGAAAACGGAGGACAGCCTAGTGAAAATGATTATTATGGATTAGTAGCTTATAGAACCGCACTGAATGATGGAGCATCATTTACATTGAATAATGGTGTACAATACATTACCAGAACTCTCTATGTAGAACCCAAAGCTACTGTCAAGATTACAACCGGAGAACTGTATAGCAAGATTCTTTATAGGTATTTCACACAAGAAGGTGCTACTGTAACAAGCAATGGTAATATTAACCTGATGCCTGATTTTATTAAAGAGCACTTCGGCTGGGAATAAAATTATAATTCACTTTAACGTGATATTCTAATGGACGCAAGAGGACGTGTCGGTTGTGGCACGTCCTCTTTGTGTTTTTTATAGTATAAACATATTCTAATCATATACTTTAGTTACGATAGATATACAGCCAAGGGCAATATTTTTCTCTTACTTAATCTAATATTTTCTGTCCATTCTTAATAGGTGTCTTTGCCGTTTCTGTTTACCGTCTCACCTCCTGAATAACTAACGGCTTATACTACTCCTAGTTAATGGTTCAACAAGTGAATAACTAATGGCTTACACGCTTTTTCTAATTCTATTATCCCCTTTGTTTTCAAATCTATGTAAAGGAACATTTTACTCTCCATACTTGGATGTATCCTTCAACAACACACATTCCTACTTCCCAATTCTCAATCAGAAAATAGAAATTTCTCCTCTCATATCCTTACACCTTTTTACCCAAAAGTATCAATTATAGGTGTCAATACCACCATATCAGCTACTTTTCCCCCTTCTATTTGTACTTAAAATCAGCGTCTTATAATACTCTCGTCCGGTGTCATGAAGTGGTGTTAACTAAACTTTTGATTGATCAAACCTTATAATGCGAAATGAGTTAATCCGCTAATAATAAATAGATTGCAGTATTTTTCTTAATCGCACCATACGCATATATTTTCTCATTTACGTTCTTTTCTCCAGTATGTATTCTGTTGATTATCAGCAAAATATAATCAAAACCTATTTAGCCTCAAATCCGCAACCTATAGGGTTTAGTGGGATTTTGC
>UMJL01052594.1_pt1 | contig 29105 bp, 28 predicted proteins | sample 1966071 | NCBI WGS metagenome assembly UMJL01 (sample SAMEA4836148, study PRJEB28245) | human gut metagenome | biome: gut microbiome; material: fecal sample | place: Denmark | collected 2008
ATGCGGTATTAGCAGTCATTTCTAACTGTTATCCCCCTGTACAGGGCAGGTTGCCCACGCGTTACTCACCCGTCCGCCGCTCAGTCACAAACTTCGTCATTCCGAAGAAATCTGAAATAAGCGCTTCGCTCGACTTGCATGTGTTAGGCACGCCGCCAGCGTTCATCCTGAGCCAGGATCAAACTCTCGTATAAAAAGCTTAGGCTCGGTCTCTCACGAGTCTTAGCGTTTATACGCTCCGCATGTTCTTGCCGAGGTCTCCCACGAGGCTAGAACTGTCGGAGCAACATTTTCGTTCATCCAGGTCCAAGAAAACTAACTAGCTTCCTTATCCCTTTTACTGTTTTGGGTTCGCTCCAAACTGTCTCACAGTTCAAAGCGGTTCTCTGAATTTTCTCTTAAAGAATTTTCAGGGTTGGTGTCTATTGTTCAGTTATCAAGGTTCTTTTTGCTGTCTCAAGCGACAACTTCTATAAGATACCACACTTCCTGTCGCCTGTCAACAGATTTTTTAGCTTTTTTCTGAATTATCTCAGATCAGCCGATTAAAAATCCACCGCGTTTCCGTGGTGGATTTTCATAATACCATTATTCATATTGGTTGTCAAGGACTTACTAGAGATTTATGGCCAGCTTCATAAGCGGATTATATTCATATAATAATTTTGTAAATCCATTCTCCTGGATCATCCGGGCAGCCTCTTTTCCCGTGGACGTCATATACAGAAGGGTGATAAGGATAAACAACACCCACACAATGATCAGCGCGCCCACAGCGCCCACAGCGCCGCCTGCCAGCCGATTGACCAGTCCAAGCAGGGGCAGGTTTGACACAATGTCCAATGCGAAGACGATCGCCCGCAGGATCAGGGAAACCAAAATGAAGGTTCCCAGAAATGCCAGGATATTTATGATCAGTTTTGCCAGAAAGCTTCCTACATACTGAGCAAAAGTCTGCGCTCCAAGATCTGCGTAGATCTCGTCATTATTATTTTCTGTCAGAAGATTTTTGAAGATCTGGGGCAGATCCGCCGCTTCGATGGCTGCAATCTGCACATCCCTGGGGACATCCGCGCTCTCGATCATATCTTTCGTTGTCTCTGACGCTTCTCCTCCCAGCCCTTCCAGGACACGGCTGGAGATCCCGTACTCTGCCAGTTCACTGCCGCTGATATTTCCATTTATAATATCCTCCACAGAGATCCCGTATTCCTCCAGCTTATCTTCACTGATCCCCGCAGCCGAAAGCGCCTGTCTTACCTGCTCCTCCGAGATTCCTTCCCCGGATTCCTCGCCGGACAGAGACCCCGCCGCTCCTGCCATGGTAGACAGTACCTGATCCTGGATCATCTCATCCAGGGGAGTTTTATCCTCGATCAAATCCGCGACCAGCGGAGACGCAAAAAATACGATCACCAGGGTCAAAATCGTTGTCGCCAGAGACACCGCGATCCGCACCGCGCCTTTATAGATCCCCACCAGAATACAGAGCAAGAAAATCAATCCAACCGTCAATGCAACCCAATTCATAATCTCTCCTTATTTTACAAGCAGTATGTCCTCCATACCATTTGCATTCATCACAATGTATTTATTTACACCGGAAATCGGAAGGATTTCCAATATCTCATTATCCATCTCGCCTTCAAACTTCTTTACTCCGCTGGCCAGAAAGATACAGCACCGTCTGCCCTCATACATGATCACCTGATTGCCGGAGATCTTAATGCTTCCATAGTCCCCGGAGAAATCTTCAGACATCACTTTTTTCCCGGAGGTATTATACAGACGCAGCTCATAGCCTGCCTTTCCACTGTTTTTCAGGACTACCCCTACATATTTTTCATTATGGAAAACACTTTTTATTTCCTTGTCCAGGGAAATGACCGCCGCTTCTTCCGGCTTTTCCTTCCCGGAGAAAAAGGTAAGACAGTTGTCTCCCACCACTGCGGAAGCGGAATCATTCAGGAAAAAGCCTGCCGCCAGGATTGTATTTTCATACTCCTCATGCGCTGCCTGATGATCCGCGCCATCCTCCCCGGCGCCTCCGAAGTTGTAATAGGACACAGAAGATGTATACTTCCCGCCTTCTACACTGAGATAAACCACCATCATCTCCTCCCCGTCTTCTGAGAGGGATACGTCGATGGGATATCCCGTCCCCGTGAAGGAAGCCTGATGTTCCACCAGGATATTTCCCGCGGCGTCATAACAGATCACCTGCGGAGATGCTTCATTTTTCAGGATCGCGCTTACGATCCCCTGTCTGGACACCGCGATCTTCTCGATGGGAAGGGTGGTCTCGATCTCTCCTTTGATACCGTCTTCCTGGACGACCATAATATTGTTGCCGCCTTTATCCGCGATCGCCGCCGTCGTCCCGTTAATGTCCACAAAAGGATTCTTAAACTGACCCGGCTGATTCCATTGCTCTTCCCCGTGAGTGTTAAGATAAGCGACCCCGTCCCGGCTGTATTTCAAGATCCCTTTGGCAAATTCTGTATAACTTCCGTCCGCGGCGCCGTCGATCTTGTAGGTTGACTCCACCCGCACCGCCGTATAAGTCTGAAGATGGATCACGAGAAAAACCGCCGTTGCCAGGAGCACTGCCGCTCCCATAATCATCAGGATCTTCTTGCGCATTCTCTTCTTCGACTGTTCTGCCTGCTCCTGCATGTCTGCCGCCGCCTGTTCCGCGGCAGCCTCTCCCCCCGGCCGCAGCAGCTTGTCCTTATCAGGATCTCTGACGATATGCAGATTCCTGTTTCTTTTGTTTCCCATTTAAATCCCCTTTGATATCTGTCGTCTTTCTAAATTGCATAATTTTCATTTATTATATCATATTTCCTTCTAGGGTAATAGCAATTTTTGACCGATGAAAATGAGATTGCCATCCGACAGGCCGTTCATCTTGCAGATCGCCTCCACGTGGCTGGCGTCCCCGTAGATCTTTATGCTGATACTGTCCAGGGTATCTCCCTTCTCCACAGTATAGAAATCCTCCTCGCCCAGCCCTGCCTCTATCGCAGCCTGCGGCAGTTCTTCCTCCTTTTGCCCAACCTCCTCTACCGCCTCTTCCTGTTCTGCAGGCGCGCTCTTTTCTTCCGCCTCTGATGCGGCTTCTTCCGTTTGTTCCTGGCCTCCCACAGACTGGGACAGTGTTTCAATAGAATCCTGCACTGCCTCCATTTTATCGAAATTATTCATGGTTGAGATACCGATCGCAAGCACGATCACCACCAGAAGCACGCTCATCACATAGACAAACCGGGAATTCTGGCGGCTTTCCCGCTGTTCCATCTGCTCCTTTACTGCACTACGAAAATTCTTTGCAGCTCGATCCTCAACCACTTCACAGGGTGTAACGCCAATCTTTTTTCGCGTGCTGATCATATAATTCTGCATGGCAGGGTTCTTTTCATAGTAAATATAATGTCCGCCCATCTGCATCAGTTCTCCGTACTTATACGCGTAAAACAGCTCGTCCGCTTCCGCCGCGTCTTTCCAGACAAAGATCGTATTTTCTTCTCCGAATATTTTTCCATGGATCTTATTGACGCTCCGGCCAAGGCCCATGGGCTGACCGGTCTGCACCAGGCACCAGCCCACGGTCTTCAGTCCCGGGAAATACTCTTCCCGCTCTTTCTCTGCCTGCTCCCATACATCTTTCCCGATCACAAGCTCTGTCCCTTTTGTCTCAACTTCTCTCATCTGCAGCGCGCCGGATATGCAGACCACGTCCTGGTCCTCCACTTTCAGGATCTCTCCTGCGAAAATGGCCCCCACGGGCATGTCCATCGCTTTCATCCGCAGCTGGTTCAGATAGGTGTCCACATAGTCTTCTACATATATCTTGGGCTCGTCGCAAACATTTCCTATCTGGCGGACGTTTTTCGGAAATTGTCTTTCCATATACTCTCACCTCGTCTATGTTTTTTTGGCCAAAGCCCTTGGGACTTCAACCATTTCGCATAGGATAGCACAGGGCCTTCGCGTATTTTAGCGATCCGTGGGGCCCATCCCGGGAAATTTCCGGCAGGGTTTCCTCTCTTTCGACGGCTTCTCTTTGCTCTGCATATTGTTTGACGCGATGCGCCAGAAGACGCGAAAAAGCCCGGCATCCGCTGTCCGCGAATGTCGGGCTCTCATCTTTTGTCCTATTTTACAAATGCCTTTACCTTTTCGTAAATGCTTTCGCTGTCCAGGCCATACTTCTTGATCAGCTCTGCTGCCGGTCCGGATTCTCCGTACACGTCGTTGATTCCGATCTTCAGCACCTTAGCCGGCGCTTTCTCCGCAACCACGTCGCAAACCGCGCTGCCCAGGCCGCCAATCACAGAGTGTTCCTCTACTGTTACGATCTTGCCGGTCTTCGCCGCCGCTGCCGCTACCGCCTCTTCATCCAGCGGCTTGATGGTATGCATATTGATCACTGCCGCGCTGATGCCTTCCTGCGCCAGCTTCTCAGCTGCCGCCAGAGACTCGGATACCGGAAGACCTGTGGCGATGATGGTCACATCCGTTCCCTCCCGCAGGGTCACGGCCTTGCCGATCTCAAATTTATAATCCGGATTGTCGTTGATCACCGGAACCGCCGCTCTGCCAAACCGCAGGTATACAGGGCCTACATGCTCATAAGCTGCCTCTACCGCCGCCTTTGCCTCCACATCGTCGGAAGGATTGATGACTACCATCCCCGGAATGGTGCGCATAAGGGCGATATCCTCGTTACACTGATGGGTCGCTCCATCCTCACCTACAGAGATACTTGCGTGAGTAGCGCCAATCTTCACATTCAGCTTGGGATAACCGATGGAGTTGCGGATCTGCTCAAAGGCTCTTCCTGCCGCGAACATGGCAAAAGAACTTGCAAACGGAACCTTGCCTGTGGTGGCGATCCCCGCCGCTACGCCCATCATATTTCCTTCCGCGATCCCGCAGTCAATGTGGCGCTCCGGGAAAGCTTTCTTAAAGGTTCCCGTCTTGGTTGCCGCAGCCAGGTCCGCGTCCAGAACAACTACATCGTCATGTTTCTTTCCTAATTCTACCAAAGCATTACCGTAGCTTTCTCTTGTGGCGATCTTTTTTACTTCTGACATAATGCTTCACCTACTTTCTCTAAATCTGCCATGGCGACTTCATACTGCTCGTCGTTTGGCGCGGAACCGTGCCAGGAAACCTGGTTCTCCATGAAGGAAACTCCTTTGCCCTTCACAGTCTTGGCGATGATGGCCGTGGGCTGTCCCTTGGTTGCCTTCGCCTCTTTGAACGCTGCGTCGATGGCGTCAAAATCATGGCCGTCGATATTGATCACATGGAAATTGAAAGCTTCAAATTTCTTGTCGATGGGATAAGGTGAATTTACCTCATTGATCGGGCCGTCGATCTGCAGGTTATTATTGTCCACGATCACTACCAGGTTATCCAGCTTTCTGTGGCCGGCCAACATCGCAGCCTCCCACACCTGTCCTTCCTGGATCTCGCCGTCTCCCACCAGGGTGTATACCCGGTAGCTGTCATTGGAAAGCTTGGCGGAGATGGCCATACCTACCGCCGCGGAGATTCCCTGTCCCAGAGAACCGCTGGACATATCCACACCCGGAATGTGCTTCATATCCGGATGTCCCTGGAGGTAAGATCCCACTTTCCGCAGGGTCTTCAGGTCTTCCACCGGGAAGAATCCTCTGTTGGCCAGGGTCGCATAATAACCCGGCGCGGTGTGTCCTTTGGAGAGAACAAACCGGTCGCGGTCTGCCTTCCTGGGATCCTTGGGATCAATGTTCAACTCTTCAAAATAAAGATAGGTATAGATGTCTGCCGCAGATAAAGATCCGCCCGGATGGCCGGACTTGGCGCTGTGAACCGCAGTGATGACGCCCTTGCGGATCTCATTTGCCATCTTCATTAACTCTAATTTGTTCATAATGCTCCTCCTGAAATACTTATTCTCCAAATACCGCTTTGTAATCCGCCTGGAATTTCTCAATGCCGCTGTCGGTCAGCGGATGTTTTACCATCTTCTCGATAACTCCGTAAGGTACGGTAGCGATATCAGCGCCTGCCAGAGCACAGTCGGTCACGTGCATGGGGTGACGGATGCTGGCCGCGATGATCTCGGTCTTGATCCCGGCGATCTTGAAGATCTCTGCGATCTCTGCGATCAGATCAGTTCCTCTGACAGAAATGTCGTCCAGACGTCCCAGGAACGGAGAAACATAGGTAGCCCCTGCTCTGGCGGCCAGAAGCGCCTGGTTCGCTGTGAAGATCAGGGTCACATTGGTCTTGATCCCTTCCTTGGACAGCTGATGGCAGGCCTTCAGGCCTTCTGCCGTCATGGGGATCTTTACCACCATATTAGGATGGATCTTGGCGATCTCTCTTCCTTCTTTGATCATCCCCTCCGCATCGGTAGTGGTAGCCTTTACCTCTCCGCTGATGGGGCCGTCTACGATGGAAGCGATCTCCGCGATCACCTCTTCAAAAACCCGGCCTTCCTTCGCGATCAGGGATGGGTTTGTCGTCACGCCGCAGATAACGCCCATATCATTGGCCTTTTTGATATCTTCTACCTTGGCTGTGTCGATGAAAAATTTCATGTTTCGTTCCTCCTTTGATTATTAGATGGCATCCATCTGTTCTGAAATCTCATGTGATAAAATTATATCTCAAAATCCCGGCAATGGTCAATAGTCCCTGATTTTTATTAGTAATTTTTAAGATTAATAATTTTAAATTATCAACTTCTTTTACTCTGCTTTTTCTTATATTTTACCTTCCTGCGATCTTTTTTTGTTGTATTTCCTTGCAGTTCTTTTTCCACATGAAAAAAAGGCGAAATTATTATTAATAATTTCGCCAAATACATTAATTTTATTTTTTCTTCTGCCGTCTGGGATAAGAGGTCGTTCCCCGGACGATCAGTTTCGGCTCATACTCTACATGATAGGTGCTGATTGGCTCGATCTCTGAATATTTCTCATTGTGGGAGGCGATCTTCTTCATGATGATGTCACAGGCGTCCCGCCCCTTGAAGATCACGAAATGTTCAATGGTTGTCAGAGACACCTTGTGCATCCGGGCGAACAGGGTGTTGTCACAGCCCATGACAGAAACATCTCCCGGCACCTTCAGCTTTGCCTCATGAAGGGCGTCCAGCACCCCAAAAGCGATCATATCGTTAAGCCCCACGATGGCCGTCACATCCCTGGTCTCCGCCAGCAGTTCTTTCGTCAGCTCGTACCCGATCTTGTACTCGGAATCGATATGGGCGATATCCTGATCCATCTCTTCCTTCGCCGCCTTGATGATCACCTGATCCTTCAGCCCTGCTTCCCCGAATTCTTTCAGGAATCCTTCCACTCGTTTGGACCGCTGTTTCTGCCTGGTGGTAAGTGGCGGCGCCACATAGGCCACCTTCCGGTGCCCCAGTTCCAGAAGATGCCGGGCCATCATCCGCCCCAGCTTGGAATTATCCAATTCCACTGCGTCCACGTTCAGCTTCTCGTTCTGGTTGTTGACCACCGCAACCGGGATATGGGAGGCCAGTTCCTCCACCATTCCCATGAAACAATGGCTGGGATTGCAGGTATAAATGATCCCCAGGGGCCGCAGGGACCACATCATTTTCAGATACCGTTCTTCCATCTTCAGGTCCCGCTGGGTGTTGCACACAAAAAGCCCGAATCCCTGCTCCTTGGCCCGGGACTCAATGCCCTGCAGCAGCATGACATAATAGGGATTTGTCAGATTGGAGCAGAACACCACCAGAAGCTTCTCCTTCTTGCTCTCCCTGCGGGTCTTTCGCTTCTGAGGCACGTAGCCAAGTTCTTTGGCCGCGGTTTCTACTTTATCGATAGTCTCCTTTGAGAAAGAGACGTTATATTTCCTGTTCAGGATCATGGACACGGTAGACTGGGAGACCCCGGCCGCCCGCGCGATATCCGTAGACGTAACTTTCTTTTTGTTCATAGGCTTTGTCCTTTTATCAGAGTTCGGTCCGCCCTTCCAGCGCACGCAGAAGCGTTACCTCGTCAATGTATTCCAGGTCTCCCCCCACCGGAACCCCGCTGGCGATCCGGCTGACCTTGATACCTGTGGGCTTGATTAGCTTGCTGATATACATGGCGGTGGTCTCCCCTTCCAGGCTGGAATTGGTGGCGATGATCACTTCCTCCACATCCCCCTCCAGGCGGGTGATCAGCTCCTTCAGACGGATATCCTCCGGCCCGATCCCCAACATGGGAGAAATGGCGCCGTGGAGCACGTGATAGACCCCGTCGTATCTCCCGGTCTTCTCATAGGCCGCAAGATCCCGGGTGTTTTCCACCACCATGATGGTCTTGTGGTCCCGGGCAGGATTGCTGCAGATAGGGCATACCTCCTGGTCCGTCAGGGTGCAGCATTCCTTGCAGTAGCGCACATTTTCCCTTGCCTCCACCATGGTGTCCGCCAGCCTTTTTACATCTTCTTTGGGCATGTGTATCAAGTGAAAAGCCAGCCTTGCCGCTGACTTTATCCCGATCCCGGGAAGGCTTGACAGTTCTTCGATCAACTTCCCGATCTGATTACTGTAATATTCCATTCTTCCTCGCTCCCGCTAGAACAGTCCCGGTATTCCGCCGCCCATGCCGCCAGTGAACTTAGACATGGCAGAAGCGGATTCCGCATCCACTTTCTCCAGCGCCTCATTGACTGCCGCCACGATCATATCTTCCAGCATCTCCACGTCATCCGGATCTACCGCTTCTTCCGCAAGAGACAGCTTCACCAGCTTCCTGGCTCCGGAAACCGTCACTTCCACCGCGCCGCCTCCGGCTGCAGCGGTGAATTCCTTCGTCTCCATCTCTTTTGCCTGCTCTTCCATCTGGCGCTGCATCTTCTGCGCCTGCTTCATAAGATTTGCCATGTTCCCCGGCATTCCGCCGCCCGGGAATCCTCCTCTTTTTGCCATTGTTTATCTCCTCTCTTTCTTCGCATCAGGGAAAATGTTATTCATCTTCCACTGTTATTTCCATATGAATCAGGTTCTCAAGATCCACATACTGATCCTCAAACCTTCTGCCGTTTTCCAGGCTTCGGAATTCTACCTCTACCATCTTCCCCGTCTTGTCGGCGATCATCTGCTGGATTTCTTTTTTATGCTCCTCCGTCCCCGCCGCGCTGGCGCTCAGTTCATCCGGGAGAACGATAAGAAGGCGGTTGCCCTCTCCCGCGCTTAAGCGCGCCTGTTTCAGATAGGTGCGGAGCATGGGGGACATGTCGTTTAAGAAACTACGGAAATCTCCGGCCACCGCTTTCACATCTTCATTGAGCGCCTCGGGAAGCCTGGGCTTTGCCGCCGGTTCTCTTACAGGTTCCGGGCGGTCTGCCGCCAGAGATCCGCCGCCCCGGCCCGCCTGCACATTTGCAGCCAGGGTCTCCATCCCTTCTTCCAGCTGTTTCTCCACTGACCGGATCCGATCCAGAAGGGCGTCCGGTCTCGTCTCCATGGCCGGACGGCACAGCTTGATCAGCGCCACCTCAAGGAGCACCCGCTTCTGTGTGGCGTACCGCAGCTGGCTTCCCAGGTCAGAGAACACGCGAATGTACCGCAGCAGCGTATCCATGTCCACCATCTGCGCCTCTTCCTTCAGGCGGGCCAGATTTTCCGTGGACATATCCAGCACGTCCTCCATCTCCTCGGAACTGCTCACCAGCAGAAGATTTCTCAGATACCAGGTGAAATCCGCCGCCAGCTGGGAGATGTCTCTGCCTTGCATCACCAGCTCATCCACGGTCTCGATCACTTTCTTCGCATCCATGGCGAGAAGCTCCCGCAGAAGCCGGCTGAACACCTCTGTATCCACCGCCCCCAGCACTTCCAGCACATGGTCGTAGGTCAGTTTCTCCCCCATATAGAAGGCCGCGCACTGGTCCAGAAGGCTTAAGGCGTCCCGCATGGAACCGTCCGCCGCCCGGGCAAGGTAGCGGACCGCTTTATCCTCCACATCCCACTGCTCCTTCGCGATCAGTTCCCGCAGCCGGTCCGCGATGGTCTCAATGGAGATCCGCTTAAAATCATAACGCTGGCAGCGGCTCAGGATGGTGACCGGGATCTTGTTGGCCTCTGTGGTGGCCAGGATAAAGATCACATATTCCGGCGGTTCTTCCAGCGTTTTCAAAAGCGCGTTGAAAGCGCCAATGGAAAGCATGTGGACCTCGTCGATGATATAGACCTTGTAGCGGCCTTCCGTGGGACGGTAAGCCACTTCCTCCCGGATCTCCCGGATATTGTCCACGCCGTTGTTGGAAGCCGCGTCGATCTCGATCACATTCATGGAAGTGCCTGCCGCAATACTGCGGCAGGACGCACATTCCCCACAGGGGCTTCCATCCACCGGATGCTCACAGTTGACCGCTTTCGCAAAGATCTTGGCCACGGTGGTCTTACCTGTACCCCGGGTCCCGCAGAAAAGATATGCGTGACCCGCCCGGTCTGATTTGATCTGATTTTTCAATGTCCTGACGATGGCATCCTGTCCTTTTACATCTTCAAATTCATCTGGCCGGAACTTCCGGTACAACGCCATGTACGACATTATTTATCACCAAAACTGATCCCGGTAAGCTTGGCTTCCTGGATGATCTCAGAATCCGGATCTACATATTTCAGCTTGCCTGCCACTTCCGACAGCGGCACGTGGATGATCTTGTCATTGGAAACGCCCATCATGCAGCCATATTTTCCATCCAGGATCGCCTCCGCAGCCGCGGCTCCCAGTCTGGTGGCCAGAACCCGGTCGTAAGGACAGGGAGATCCTCCCCGCTGAGTGTGTCCCGGCACGGTGATCCGCACCTCCTGGTCCGTCTTCTTCTGCACACGCTCTGCCAGTTCATAGGCAACCGACGGATATTTCTTCTCCGCCTGCTTCGCCTTCAGTTCCTTCTTGGAAAGCTTCGCGTCCTTTTTGGAAATGGCTCCTTCTGCCACCGCGATAATGGTAAAGCGCTTGCCGGCCGCTTTCCTGCGGTTGATGGCGTCCGCGATCACATCAATATCATAGGGGATCTCCGGAAGCAGGATAATGTCCGCCCCGCCGGCGATTCCTGCATGGAGCGTCACCCAGCCCACCTTGTGGCCCATTACCTCGATAATGAACACCCGGCTGTGGGATGTGGCCGTGGTATGGATCCGGTCGATGGTGTCCGTGGCAATATCCACCGCACTCTGGAACCCAAAGGTCATATCCGTTCCCCACAGATCATTGTCGATGGTCTTGGGAAGTGTGACTACATTTAACCCCTCTTCACTGAGCATATTCGCCGTCTTATGGGTTCCGTTTCCGCCCAGAACCACCAGGCAGTCCAGGTTCAGCTTGTGATAGGTGTGCTTCATCGCCTCCACCTTATCCAGCCCGTTCTCATCCGGTACCCGCATCAGTTTGAACGGCTGCCGGGAAGTTCCCAGGATCGTACCTCCAACCGTCAGGATTCCTGAGAAATCCCTGGAGGTAAGCATTTTAAAATTCGAATAGATCAGGCCCTTGTAGCCCTCCTGAAATCCATAGATCTCCACATCGTCCCGTTTGGAACAGATTCCTTTCACAACTCCGCGCATTGCCGCGTTCAGCGCCTGGCAGTCGCCGCCGCTGGTCAGCATACCAATTCTTAACATCCGATCACTCCTCCCCGATCACTTGCATATGTTGCTAAAAAGTTGTTGTATAAAATTATACCTTATTTCGGGATTTGAGACAATGGGGACAGGGTTTTTTTAATCTGGGACGTGGTATTTTTAAAAATACCACGTCCCCCTATGAAAATAATGCTATAATATACTGCGAAAATACATTTATAGAAAGCAGGTAATCTTTTGGACAAATTAGACATCAAATTATGGTCTCTTGCTGCAAAGGGACAGATCGTTCCGGACCGCTCCATGCTGAAGACTCCGGAACAGATTAACTCAATTAAAAAAAGCGCCGCGTTAAACACGGCGGTTTTGGATCATGTGGCAGAACATATCCGCGCCGGCATGAGCACCGCTCAAATTGACCGGCTCGTCTATGATTTTACGGTACAGCACGGCGGAATACCCGCCCCGCTGAATTATGAGGGCTTCCCCAAAAGTGTATGCACTTCCGTGAATAACGTGATCTGTCACGGGATCCCCAACGAACAGGAAATTTTAAAAGACGGAGATATTATCAATGTAGACGTCTCTACCATCTTAGATGGATATTATTCTGACGCCTCCCGGATGTTCGCCATCGGCTCTTTGTCTCCCCGGGCCACCAAACTTCTCCAAGTCACACAGGAGTGTGTGGAGCGGGGACTTGCCCAGGCCAAACCCTGGGGGCATCTGGGAGATATCGCCTATGCTATCTGGAGCCACGCGCAGCGCAACGGCTACTCCGTTGTGGAAGAGATCGGCGGCCACGGGATCGGACTGGAATTCCATGAAGAGCCTTTTGTCAGCTATGTCACTCCCAAGGGAAGCGAAATGGTCCTGGTTCCCGGCATGATGTTTACCATCGAACCTATGATCAATGAGGGCAGTCCTGATTTCTATATCGACGAGGAAAATGGCTGGACTGTATACACCATTGACGATGGTCTGTCCGCTCAGATCGAATATATGGTCCTCATTACTGAGACCGGTGCAGAAGTACTAACAAAATAGTCCCTTTTTTCAAAAAGGGACAGGGTTTTTTCAATCTGGGACGTGGTATTTTCAAAAATACCACGTCCCCAATTATATTGTCTCGATGATCAGCGCGGAATATGCGCCCATATTTACTACTACTTCGCCGTCCTGCACCAGGTATTCTTCATAAGCCGTGGTATATCCGTCTTCATAGGAATACATCAGCCGTTTCATCCGTCCCTTCACAGGCACTTCCGCCCGCCATACCGGCACCGTCACCTCTGCCAGTTCGCTGCGGTTATTGATGATGACTACGATCTGTTCTTCCTGATTAAATCTGGCAAAACTGAAGATATTCTCTTTCCAGGCAAGGATATTCAAAGATCCGGTGCGAAGCGCCGGATGTTCCTTATGAATGCGGATCATCTCTTTGTGGAAGCCCAGAAGTTCCTGGTCTTCTTTCCCCCAGGGATAGGTCCGGCGGTTATCCGGATCGGTAAATCCGCATACACCGGCCTCGTCGCCGTAGTAGATGGTTGGCGCTCCCACCCAGGTCATCTGGATGGCCACCGCCTCCCGCATCACCGCCGGGTTCACATACTCTTCCGCCGCTTTGGGCCCCAGCGTCTCCACCCGCCCCACCATATGATTGGTCCGGGTAAGGAACCGGGAATGATCGTGGTTGGACAGCTCGTTCATGGCCGTCTGGAGCGAGGGCGTCAGCATATTGGACATGTGGTGGGTGATGGCACCCACCAGATTATCTCCATTCCCCAGAAGTTCCATACGCATCTCATCGCTGTGCTTCTCCATTCCGGTCAGAAACCAGGTAAAGGGCTCCATAAAGGCGTCATAATTCATGACCGTATCCCACTCGTCGCCCTGAAGCCAGCTCCCGGGATCTCCATAGTGCTCCGCCAGGATGATGGCGTTGGGGTTCGCGTCTTTCACCGCGATCCGGAATTTCTTCCAGAACTCATGGTTATAGTCATTGCTCCTCCCCAGATCCGCCGCCACATCCAGCCGCCAGCCGTCCACGTTATAAGGCGGGGATACCCATTTCCGCCCGATATATAAAATGTAATTCTCCAATTTCACAGAGTCTTCATAATTCAGTTTGGGAAGGGTATCATGCCCCCACCATCCGTCATAGTGCACGTTATAAGGCCAGTCTTCCGCATTTTCCCGGAAGAAACGGAAATAACTGCGGAACGGGCTGTCCGGAGAGACAAAAGCACCCGGCTCATAGCCTTCCTGATCTTCGTAGATCCGCTCCCGGTCCATCCATTTATTGAAAGAACCGCAGTGGTTGAACACTCCGTCCAAGATGATCTTCATCCCCCGCCGGTGAAGTTCTTCCACAAATTCAATAAACAGCTGATTGCTGGCCTCCAGGTTCCGGATATCAGTGGTCCGCTTCTGGTATTTCGTAGCCTTCGCATTGTCCGTCTCCCCTTCCGGGAGCACTTCCCCTCCATCGGCCACGATCACCCCGTAGTGGGGATCGATATAATCATAATCCTGAATGTCATACTTATGGTTGGAAGGGGACACAAACAGCGGGTTGAAATACAGCACCTCAACACCCAGGTCCTGAAGATAGTCCAGCTTCTCCATCACTCCCCGCAGGTCGCCGCCGTAGAATTCCCGCACGCCCATAGTCGCCGGGTATTTTCCCCAGTCCTTTACCCGGCTGGAGTACCCGCCGATATAATAGTACTCATTGGTCTCCACGTCATTGGAAGGATCGCCGTTGTAGAACCGGTCCGTATAGATCTGGTACATGACCGCCCCTTTGGCCCAGTCCGGCGTGGAAAATCCGGGAACGATGACGAAGTTGTAGAACTCCACGATCTCCCCTGCCGTTCCGCACTGATTATAATAACAGACCCTTTCCCCGTCCCAGATCTCAAAGCAGTAGGAAAATGCCTCCTCATTCAACTTCCAGTCAATGGTATAGTAATCAAACTCTCCTTTTGTCTCCGCCTTCTCCATATCGTATCCGCCCACGCCTGTGATCAGGCGCACACGCTGTACGTCGTCTTTTGCCGTACGAAAGCGAAGTGTAACCGTCTGGTTACACTTCGGTTCCGGCGGGATCACATACCCCCCGGTCCCGTCGCAAAATAAAGCCTGTTCCTTCATGCAAATCAATCCTCTCTACGCTCTGCCCTCAAACAGACTCTCAAATTCATCCCTGGAGATCTTCTCCTTTTCCAACAGAAGATCCGCGCAGCTGTGAAGCACATCATCGTACTCATGGATGATCTGTTTCGCCCTGGCATAGCACTCGTCAATGATCCGTTTTACTTCCTGGTCGATGGTGGTCGCCACGCTCTCCCCATATCCCCGGGAGGTGTGGGCGAGATCCCTGCCAATGAAGACCTCGTCACTGTCGTTGTCATAATTGATCAGACCCACCGCTTCTGACATACCAAATTTGGTCACCATGGACTTGGCAAGGCTGGTGGCCTGCCGGATGTCCTGGGACGCCCCGGTGGTAATATCGTCAAACACTTCCTCTTCCGCCACCCGGCCGCCAAGGGCCACGGTGATGTCCTGAAGCATTTTCCCCTTGGTATTGAACATCTCATCTTTCTCCGGAAGCGGCATGGTATAGCCCCCCGCCGACCCGGTAGGAATGATGGATACGCTGTAGACCGGCCCCACATCCGGGAGCACATGGAACAAAATGGCATGCCCCGCCTCGTGGAAAGCAGTGATCTTTTTCTCTTTCTCTGAGATCACCCGGCTCTTCTTCTCCGCGCCGATGCCCACTTTTACAAATGCTTTCCGGATATCTTCCTGTTTCAGATAGATCCGGTCTTCTTTTGCCGCCAGGATGGCGGCCTCATTCAACAGATTCTCCAGGTCCGCCCCGGTAAATCCGGCGGTGGTCTGGGCAATCTGTTTCAGATCTACTTCCTCGCTTAAAGGTTTCCCCTTTGCATGTACCTTTAAGATCTCTTCCCGGCCCTGCACATCCGGCCTTCCAACCATAACCTTCCGGTCAAAGCGCCCCGGACGCAGGATCGCCGGATCCAGGATATCCACCCGGTTGGTGGCCGCCATTACGATAATGCCTTCGTTAACCCCAAATCCGTCCATCTCCACCAGGAGCTGGTTCAGGGTCTGCTCTCTCTCGTCATGGCCGCCGCCCATGCCGGTGCCTCTTCGCCGGGCCACGGCGTCGATCTCATCAATAAAGACAATACAGGGAGCATGGTGCTTGGCGTCCTCGAAAAGATCCCGCACACGGGAAGCGCCCACGCCCACGAACATTTCCACGAAATCCGATCCGGAGATGGTGAAGAAGGGCACGCCGGCCTCCCCCGCCACCGCCTTGGCAAGCAGGGTCTTACCAGTTCCCGGAGGGCCCACCAGAAGCACCCCTTTGGGGATCCTGGCCCCCACCTGGATATATTTCTTCGGCGCCTTCAAAAAATCTACGATCTCCTCCAGCTCCTCCTTCTCTTCTTTCAGCCCCGCCACCTGGGCAAAGGTCACCTGTTTGTCATTTTCCGTACTCATCCTTGCCCGGCTCTTGCCGAAATTCATGGCTTTGGAGTTGGCCCCGCCGCCCTGCCGGTTCATGAGATAGAAAATGATCAGGATCCCCGCTAGCATGATCAGCATAGGCATGATGGTGGTCATGAACAGGCTCTCCCGCGGCACGTCCATGATCTGATATTCAATGTTCTTATCCCTCAGATAATCCTGAAGCTCATTTACATCCGACACATAGAGATATTTGATCTCTCCTGCCTCGCCGTTCTGCCCCTCCAGCTGGATCTCCACCCGGCCGGTGGGAACATTTTTATTCTGCCGGATCAGGTAAGACTCTACCTTTCCCTCCTGGGTCAGCTTCGTAAAATCCTCCCAGGTGATCTCCCGCTCTCTCTGGTCAAACTGATTGGTAAACCAGAGAACGCCGAATACAAACAGGATAAAGATCAGCAGGGTAACGCCGCTTATCCCTCTGTTTTTTCCGTCCTTCAATGTCTAACCCCTTTCTATTCCAGACCTTCTACAACTCCGATGTAAGGCAGGTTCCGATACTTCTGCGCATAGTCCAGCCCATATCCAACCACAAATTCATCGGGGATCTCAAATCCCACATAATCCACCTTCACATCCGCCACCCGCCGGTCCGGTTTGTCCAGCAGGGTACAAAGTCTCATGCTCTTTGGCTGCCGTTTTTTGAGAACTTCCAGCAGATAGTGGAGGGTTCTTCCGGAATCGATAATATCTTCCACTACCAGAACGTCCTTTCCTTCCAGAGTCTCATCCAGGTCTTTGGCGATCTTCACCACGCCACTGGAGGAAGTTCCGTCCCCGTAGCTTCCTACACTCATAAAGTCCATGGACACGGGAACCGTGATCCTTTTGGCAAGTTCACACATGAAGAAAACGCCGCCCTTCAGGACGCAGATCAGATGCACCTGCTTCCCTGCGTAATCCCGGCTGATCATCTCTCCCAGCTCCCGGATCCTCTTTTCTACTGCTTCTTCCTCAATCATTACTCTCACTGTCTCTGCCATTACTTTTTCCTCCGCAAAATTCAATTTCCAGAATCCTTCTGGTCTTATCTGTGATCTGATACGCCTGGTTCTGACGGTATCCCACCACCCACATCACGTGGTCCGCGTCCGCCGCCAGCCAGATCCGATCCCTCGCTTCTCTTGGGATCTTCTCATTGATAAAATACTGTTTCAGCTTCTGCCTGCCGCCCTGGCTGTTGATAGTCAGGTAATCTCCGGCCTGCCGGTGCCTTATTTTTACAGTATTTTTTATTATATCATAATCAAACCATTTCGTGTAGGTCTTTTGTGGAATTGCCTCCACTCCTTCCGGGCGGTCAAAGACGCGCATCTTAAATTTCCCCGGAACCTCTGGCGGCTCTTCCTGGCTCTTCCGAAAGAACTGCAGGCCCTCATAGCACCGCTCGGCCCAGGCGTCCCCGGGCAGATCAATGCGCCTTCCAACCTGTTTTTCCAGCAGTTCTTCTGTCAGCCTCACATGAACCGCGCCGATATCCTTTCGGGTCCCCGCCGCCCTGCAGATAGTCTCATAGAGCACCTCCCGGCGCAGGAATGGGGAAATCTCCCGGAAAGATTCCTCCAGCAGCGCTTCTCCGCCTTCCTCCTGCCGGACGCAGGCCTGCCGGCATTTTTCTGCCTCCTCCCGGACAAATTCCGCTGCAAGGCGAAGCCGCTGAGCTGTATCCGCGATATGCTCCATAGCCCTGGGATTCACATTTTCCTCCAGGCAGGGGATCACCCGCCCCCGGATCCGGTTCCGTGTGTAACACATCTCCTGGTTGGTTTCATCCGTACAATAAGATATTCCCCGTTTTTCCAGATATGATTCAATCTCCCTGCGGTCCACGCACAAGAGGGGATGGATCCAGCAGCCGCTTACCGGCGGGATCCCGGAAAGACCTTCCAGAGAACTCCCCCGACACAGATGGAAGAGAACCGTCTCCGCATTGTCATTGCGGTGATGGGCCAAAGCGATCCTGGTGGCGCTCCGCCGGACCGCGCATTCCAGAAATGCTTCCCTGCGGACCTCCCGCCCTGCCTCTTCTTCCGTAAGGCCTCTCTCCCCGGCATAGGCTCTTACATCCCTGTGGAAGACTTCAAGAGGAATCTTCTGCTCCGTACACACCTGCCGTACATAGTCCTCGTCCCGGTCCGCCGCCTCTCCCCGCAGCCCGTGATGGACATGGACTGCAACAAGGTCGAATCCCAGTTCCTTTTTCAATTCCAGGAGCACGAAAAGAAGGCATATGGAGTCCGCGCCTCCGGATATGCCTGCGATCACACGATCTTCTTTTCCCAGCATATGATAAGCTTCCACATATGCTTTTACTCTCTGATACATACTGCGTCTTCGCCTTTTGCTTTTTCTTAAACTATATAAAATATTTCCCGAAAAAGCAAGGTTCTTATCGCCTCCAGATCCCCACCGCAAGGATCGTCATATCGTCGGTGGGCAGTTCCCCGCTTCGCTCCAGCACCCGCCCCAGAAGATGATGGGCCAGCTCCTTTGGATTATTGGTGGCCGCCTCCAGAAGGAACCTTTCCATCAGTTCCTCCTGCTCCCCCGCCGGCAGAGCGTCCATCACTCCGTCCGTCACCATCACTACAAAATCCCCGTTCTCCAGCTGCCGTCGCTCCACATCGATCTCAATCTCCCGGATCACCCCAATGGGAAGGGTGGTGGAAACGATCCTCTCCACCCGGTCCTTTCTCTTGACAAAGGTAGCTGCCGCCCCGGCCTTTACAAACTCACAGACGCCGCTGTAGAGGTTAAAAAGGCTGACGTCCACCGTGGAGAACCGCACCTCGTCCCTGCCGATCACCAGGGCCGTATTCATGATCTGGATGGCCGTCTTTGCCGGGAACCCCGCCTCCAGAAGCTCCTCCAGCATCTCCACCACCATGGTGCTCTCCTGGCAGGCCTTCTCCCCGGATCCCATGCCATCAGAGATCGCCGCCCCCTTCTTCCCTCCGGGAAGGTCCGTCAGAAGAAAAGTATCCCCGGAGATGGTCTCACAATTCTTCCCGATCTTGGCCACCCCCTGCAGCGTATGGAACCGGGCTTCCTCCACGCAGGCCACTGTGGCGTATTCTTCCCCCAGAAGAGGCCGCTCTCCCTGCTGAGGCGCCATGGTCCTCCCCAGACAGATCCCCGCCTCCCTGGCAAGTTCCCGGGTAGTGATACATTGCCCTTTCACCGCCTTCACCGTCAGGTGCAGTTCATACCGGCCCTCTTCTGTCACAAAAAAGACAGAGGAAAGCAGCTTGATCCCGGCTTTTCTCAAGTGGTTCTTCAGCTTCTTCTCCAGATGCCCGTCCTCGAAGATACCGGCGTCCAGCTCCCGGGTGGTATACTGGATCAGTTTGGCGAAACTGTTCAGCTGCCCGGCATACCCCTCCCTGCTCTCGGCGATCTTGTGATTCCACAGTAACACCTGCTTGGCGCTTTCGAAAACTTCCAGCGTCTCCCGCAGGAACCGGGGCGCTCGGATACACCGCTTCTGAAGCTTCCGTTTCAGTTCCGTGCTCAGTTCCGCCCCGTATTCCTCCACTCCACAGAGGATCTCATACATCAGCTGGTAGGTATAGACCCGGTTCTCCTTTAAGCAGCGGTTGCGTTTCTCACATTCCCCACACACCTGATCTGTGATCCTCGCGAACATTTCCTCAAATTCCTCTTTGGAGAAGGTCCCCTTATAACTCTCCAGAGACAGGAATGTACGAGACAGATGGATCAGGGAATCTGCAAACTTGTCCATCTGGATCACGTAAGGATTCAAAAATATTTCCGTCATTTATACTCTCCCCTTTATTGATTTCCAAATACAAAAAAGCTTTGGGATCTTCATCCCAAAGCTTATCTTCTGTACCCGCGTCTATTTTGCCTCAAAAATGATCTCATTTTCATGGACCAGGCCAAATTTTTCTCTCGCGACCTCTTCTACATATTCATCTGTGCCTACATAGTCCTCCAGATCATCGATCTGTGCGGACCTTTCTTTTTCTTCCTCAATCTGTTCCGCCAGTTCTGTCTCCTGGACCTGATACTCCTGGGCTTTTGCCCGGAGCTGGAACGCATTCACTGACAAAGCCGCCGCCAGAAATACAAGAACTGCGCATACTGCCAGCACGCTGTGGCGGTACTGACGGGCGCGTCTTTTAGACCGCCTTCTCCGCTGTCTTTCCTTCATACCACTCATAATTATTAACTCACCCTCTTCGGAAATACTCCGATGTTATACTTACCCCTAATAAAGATATCTTAGCTTCTTTTCTTTTTTCCCGCAAGATTTTCAGAAAATTTATTCTGTTTTCGCATGTAGATTTTTTTTTCGATTTTTTCAATTTTTTTGATTAAAAACGAGGCAAAAACCGCTCCACCCACACATCCTAGTAGAAAGCTCCACCGGATACCCCCAGAACTTGTATGGTAAATCTGCACAAAGAAATAGACCGCCGTCCCCATCCAGTACAGAATGTCTTCAATCCCCATGGCAAGATAGCTGTGCCGCGCCATCTCCCGGAAGCAGACCAGACTCTGATACAAGAGCCGGGCCACTCCGCCTGCGATCACCGCCAGAAGAAATCCTGCAACCTCCGCTCCGATCTGTGGCATTCTGCTCACCGGAACAATTTGGAAAACAGATTTTCGCCGGATTTCCCTCCCGGCTGGGCATCCGAGTAGGCGATGCTGTCAATATTTCCCGACAGGTCAACCTCCCCCTTCTCCAGGCTCAGCCGGTTGACATGGAGATCCGATCCCTTGACCATCAGCATCCCCTGCTGGGTCTCCAGCAGCACCTCCCCCAGATCAAAGGACAGCACATCCAGGACTCCCGTCACAAGGCTGGTCCTGCGGTTGTTTACCACTAGTTTATGATTCTTCTGTATATTTTTTTCTTCCATGCGCCTCACAACCTTTCTTAATCATCTTATGAAAGGTTGTTCTTCTTTATTACAGATACCGGAACAATTCCTTGGCTTCTTCTTTTTTAGTGGTCTCCTGGATATCCAGCACCTCCACCTTCACCGTCCTGGTCCCGAAATGGATCTCGATCACATCTCCCGGTTTTACCTTCACCGACGCCTTGGCCACCGTTCCATTGACCAGCACCCGGCCTGCGTCACAGGCTTCATTGGCTACCGTCCGCCGTTTGATCAGCCGGGAAACCTTCAAAAATTTGTCCAGTCTCATAAATTCCTCCTTAATGAAAAAAGCAGAGAGCCTTGCCGACTCTCTGCCTTACAGAACTCTTTCAATTATTTATTAACAGCGTCCTTCAGTGCTTTTCCAGCTTTGAACTTAGGAGCCTTGCAAGCCGCGATCTTCATGGTCTTGCCAGTCTGAGGATTTCTTCCCTCTCTTGCAGCTCTCTTGCTAACTTCGAAAGTACCGAAGCCAACCAGCTGGATCTTGTGCTCTTTCTTCAGTTCCTCAGTTACTACATCAACAAAAGCCTTTAAAGCTTTCTCTGAGTCTTTCTTGGACAGTTCCGCTTTGTCTGCGATTGCTGCAACTAATTCTGTTTTGTTCATGGATAATTTCCTCCTCTTGTTTCATCATAGAATCCCTTATTTTAATTCTACAGATTTTACAGCGGCTTCAACACCCCTGTGTTCCGCCGCCTTTAGTTACTGTTATACCCGTTTTCCCCTTATTTGTCAAGGAGATTTCTCTTTTTTCGCCGCATTTCCAAGGCTTTTCGGCATTTTTTACCGTTTACAGCATGGCGTCGATCATTGCCAGGACTTCTTTCCCCAGTTTGTCCGACTTTTCATCCGCGTCTTCCAGGGAAGTTCCCTTGATCCCGTAGTAGAATTTCACCTTCGGCTCGGTTCCGGAAGGCCTTACGCACAGCCATGCGTCATCGGTCAGATCATAGTAGAGCACGTTGGACGACGGAAGGCCGGTGGAGGTCACTTCGCCGGTGGCGATATCCCGGATGGTATCTGCCTGGTAATCCCGGGCCTTTACTACTTTATAGCCGCCCACTTCCATCGGCGGGTTCTTGCGCAGGGTCTCCAGGATCTCCTGGATCTTCTGGAGTCCTTCGATCCCCTTCAGCGTGATGGACTGGATGGCATCCTTGTAATAGCCGTACTTCTCATACATGTCCACCATGGCATCCCACAGGGTCTTTCCCTTGGTTTTATAATAAGCCGCCGCCTCGCACAGCGCCATTGTGGCCACGATGGCGTCTTTGTCTCTGGCGTGGGTGCCGATCAGGCAGCCGTAGCTCTCCTCAAATCCGAAGAGATAATGACCCTTTCCGGTGGTTTCAAATCCCAGGATCTGCTGCCCGATGTATTTGAATCCGGTGAGCACTTCGATCAGCCCTACTCCGTAAGATTTGGCGATGGCGTCCGCCATGTTGGAGGTCACGATGGTCTTGATCAGATATCCGTCCTCCGGCAGGCCATAGAGCTCTTTTCTCTGGCCGATCTCATAATCCGCCAGAAGGCAGCCGGACATATTTCCTGTAAGCTCCTTATACTCGCCGGTTTTACTGTCTTTCACGTAGACGCCGAGACGGTCCGCGTCCGGGTCTGTGGCGAGCACCAGGTCCGCGTCCACTTCTTTCGCCAGACCAAGCCCCAGCTCAAAGGCCTCCTTGGCCTCCGGATTGGGGTAGGAAACCGTGGGGAAATCTCCGTCCGGAAGTTCCTGTTCTTTCACCACATATACGTTCTTAAATCCCAATTCTCTTAAGATCCGCCTGGCCGGGATATTTCCGGTCCCGTGAAGCGGGCTGTAAACGATCTTCAGCTCACTGCCCACTGCGTCGATGGCATCCTGGTGGATCACCTGCTTCTTCAGCTCACTGATATAGCCGTCGTCCACTTCGGCGCCAATAGTCTGATAGAGCCCTGCCGCTTTCGCCTGGGCAAGATCCATCGTCTTTACCGTATTATAATCGGTGACTGCCCGCACCTCGTCCATGATCCCTTTGTCGTGAGGCGGCGTGATCTGAGCCCCGTCTTCCCAGTATACCTTGTAGCCGTTGTACTCCGGCGGGTTATGGCTGGCAGTGATATTGATCCCGGCGATACAGCCAAGAGAACGCACCGCGTAGGACAACTCCGGCGTGGGGCGCAGAGACTCAAACACATAAGCTTTGATCCCGTTGGCCGCCAGGCAAAGCGCCGCCTCATCCGCGAATTCCGGAGACATCCGTCGGGAATCATACGCAATGGCAACGCCCTTGTCCTGTCCGTTGTTCTTGCAGATATAATTTGCCAGTCCCTGGGTGGCCTTGCGTACGGTATAAATATTCAACCGGTTGGTCCCCGCGCCGATCACTCCCCGCAGGCCTGCAGTTCCAAATTCCAGATCTTTATAGAAGCGCTCTTTGATCTCTCCCTCGTCGCCGGCGATGGCGCGAAGTTCTTCCTTTGTCGCCTCGTCAAAATAAGGATTACTGAGCCACTCCTCGTATTTTTCACGATATTCCATTTTGGGCACCTCCTGTTTTTCATGCTCCCATTATACAACAGGATCTTATAAATGGAAAGAAAATATCTGATTTAAAAACCGCTCCTTCTCCCGGGTCTGAGCGATGGCGGTGGTCAGCTTCTCAATACTCTTGGCAGAGATCCATGCCTTGTTGGAGCGGTAGTAGGCGTTGGCTGTCTTCCAGAATTTCTCGGGGTAGGCCAGGCGGATCTTCAGATATTCCACCTCCCGCTCCCCAAGAGGAGAGATGGCTGAGTAGGCGTTCAGCATCCCGTCTCCCAGGCGCTCCTTCCAACCCTGCTTCTCCATCACCTTCCGCAGGAAATAATAAAGATCCTCCACCTGCACATTGCTCTTGTACTGCTCAAAATTGACGGTGGCGATTTCCTGTCTCCCGTACCCGTCCCGGATCATCAGAATGTTGTGATAATTGTATTCTCCGTGGACCACATGATGGTTTTTGATACTTTCCTGATAAAAATCCTTGTAGGAAGACTGTTTCAGAAGCTCCTCCGCCGCATGGGCCCACTGGTACATCTGGTCAAAACATTTCAGGAAGGCCGCCTCAAATTCTCCTTTGGGAGACATTTCCCGCACAAACCTCCGCACCTTCTTCAATTCCCTGTCATGCCGCCTGTATTCCTCTCCCAGAGATTCCGCCGCCGTCAGCCCTTCCCGTTCCCCGCCCCGCAGCAGAAGGTGAAGTTTGGCCAGGTTCCCCGAGGCGCTTAAGATCTCCGCCGGGCGGCGCAGGTCGCATTCCCGGCCCTGGAACCAACGCTTCAGCAGATAACGGCCGCCGTCCTCCAGCACAGTGACATATTCCCCCGCTTTGTTTGGAACAACAGCGTCCACATTCAGATACCCCTGCCGGCGCAGGTCTTCATACAGCCCGCCCAGCGCCTGCAGCCTGGCCGGCGCTGTCGTCGTCTCGCGCAGCAGGAACGGCCCCTGATCCGTCTCGCATAAAACAGCACCCCTGATCTTATGGGTGCTGTTGACGTCAATATCATATTGTTCCAGCACGTACCGCTCATATTCCTGCATACCAATCCCCTGCGCTCGCTCTCACATATTCTCTCTAAACTTATGAACTCCCCAGGGGAAATATGAGTGGGGACGTGGTATTTTTAAAAATACCACGTCCCAGATTGAAAATACCCTGTCCCTTTTTGAATTTACAGACGCTTTAACAGCTCTTCTTTGGTGTTAAGTTCCGGAGATTCCAACACCAGCTCCAACAATTCCTCCAGTTTCTCGCCGATTTCCCTGCCCGGCGTCATCCCTGCTTCCAGCAGGTCTTTCCCGGATACCGCCAGCGTTCGCAGGGAAACGCACTGCTCTTCTTCTTTTATCTTCTGATACAGCGCCTCGATTTCATCCAGATTCCGGATCTTTTCTTCCCGCTTATACATGCTCTGCGCCAGCACATCCGCCCGCCGCACTTCCAGATATGCCGGGAACAGCTCTTCCCCGATCCGGTTCATCGCCCGGCGGACATTCCGCTGGGTTGCCTCCATCCGGTAATCGTGGAAGTGCACCAGCCTGCAGACTTTATAGATCGTGTCATTGTCAAACTTCAGCCTCCGCAAGATCTGTCTGGCCAAAACCTCGCTCTCGGCGGCATGTTTCTTAAAATGCGCCCGACCCGCGGAATCCATGGTCTTCAGCGCAGGCTTCCCCATATCGTGGAGGAGCATGGTCAGCCGCAGCACTTTATCACTGCGTATATTTTTCATGGCATGCAGGGTATGCTCCCCCACATTATACATGTGATGGGGTGTTTCCTGCTCTGTCTCCATCATCCGGTCAAATTCCGGCAGGAACCAGGCGGTGATCCCCAATTCACAGGCTTCTCCCAGAAGCTCCGGCCGGTCAGAAACCAGCATTTTCACCAACTCAACCTGTATCCGCTCCGCGCTGATCTTTTTCAGTGTAGGAGCAAGGTTTCGCATTCCTTCTCTAGTTGCTTCATCCAGGGAAAATCCCAGCTGTGCCGCAAACCGGACTCCCCGCAGGATCCGAAGGGCATCCTCAGAAAACCGTTCTTCCGGATTTCCCACACACCGGATCACGCCAGATTCCAGATCCTCGATCCCCCCAAAAACATCTACCAGTCCGTCCCTCTCATTATACGCCATAGCGTTGATGGTAAAATCCCGTCGCTGCAGGTCTTCCTCCAGCCTGCTGGTAAAAGTCACTTCCTTTGGATGGCGTCCGTCCTCGTATTCCCCATCCACCCGGTATGTGGTCACCTCAAAGCTTTCTCCGCTTATGCGCACCGTAACAGTCCCATGCTGGATCCCCGTATCGATGGTGCGGTGAAACAACTCCTTGACCTCCTCCGGCTGAGCAGAAGTAGTAATGTCCCAGTCTTCCGGCGTCCGGCCCAAAATCGAATCCCGGACGCAGCCCCCTACTGCATAGGCTTCAAAACCATGCTGCTGCAAAGTTTCGATCACACGATTCACTTTTTCCGGCAAATCTATCCTCAACATATCCATACGGTTCCCTCCATGCCTTTAATCATACCATATTTTTTTAATTGGGGACGTGGTATTTTTAAAAATACCACGTCCCAGATTGAAAATACCCTGTCCCCGTTCCGCTTATTTCTCCTTCCGAACGAGCTCCCGTTCAATTGTTTCCCGGATCTTTCTGATTTTGTCTTTTGAAACCCCAAATCTTTCCCGCAATGTTTTTTCAAAGAAATCCCGCATTTCCACCTGGTCAAGGATTTCTTCTGCAGACAGTCCTTTTTCTTCCTGCAGCTGCCGCAAAATTTCTTCCGCGATCGCTTTTCTCTGAGCAAATTCTTCTTCCCGTATATCTATAAAAAAATCTCCGCAGCTTGCCCGGTGGAACTCCTCAAATTCCTTCCAGCGATAAAACCTGCTGCGGAACATTTCACGACTCTTTGTATCTAACAGCAATTGCTTCTTCACATCCATATATTCAGCCATACTGCTGTAAGGATAACTTGCAGGTCGTTTACAAAGCTTTGCCTTCACAGGATTCAAATGAACATAACGCAGACAATTCCAGAAATACGCCTCGCTCTCGATACACTGGCTTCGGAATCGCCCCTGGAATACATATCCGGTCCGATGATGTTTGTAATTATAATAATGGGCATACTTGGCTAAGATTTTAGCCATGAATAATGATAAGTTTTTTAGATCTGCCTTGACAAGCAGATGAATGTGATTTGACATCAGACAATAAGCGTAAACGGACACCTGGCTATAACATGATAAAATCCCGTCCCGCTTTCCTGCCTCGCTTTTCTCGGCATTTATACCCTCCTTTCAAAAAGGGACAGGGTTTTTTCAATCTGGGACGTGGTATTTTCAAAAATACCACGTCCCCAATTAAAATAAATTAATAAGATTTTCCCCAATATGCCATGTGTTTCGCAGGCTTTCCGCACCAGATACATTTATCGGAGATCATTTCTTCATCTTCGATCAGACATCTGGTTGCCGCGCCGCCGGTCACGTATTTTACCTCTCCTTCGCATTCCGGATCTCCGCACCAGCAGGCTTTTACAAAGCCACGGTTGGCTTTGAATTTCTCTTCCATCTCGTCCATGGTGGTTGCGGTATCGATATGGTTCTGCAGGAATTCATTTGCCTTATCGTACATATCCTGCTGCTCCTGCTCCAGGATCTCGCGAAGTTTTACTGCGATCTCATCCAGAGATACTACCGTCTTTTCACGGTTATCCCGGCGTACTACGACTACCTGGTTCTTCTCCAGATCTTTCGGGCCGATCTCGATACGGGTCGGGATTCCCAGCATCTCCTGCTCAGCGAATTTCCAGCCGGTGCTCTTGTCGGAATCGTCGATTTTCACACGATATCCGGCTTTCTTCAGTTCATCCAGCAGTGCGAATGCCCGGTCAAGAACGCCTTCTTTATGCTGTGCGATCGGAATGATCCGGCATTCTACCGGCGCTACATGAGGCGGCAGCACCAGTCCGTCGTCATCGCCGTGTACCATGATAAGGGCTCCGATGCTTCTGGTGGACCATCCCCAGGAAGTCTCGTAAGCGCTCTGAAGCTGATTATTCTTATCTACATACTTAATGCCAAATGCATCCGGGAAGCCGCTTCCGAAGAAATGGCTGGTGGCGGACTGCAGTGCTTTTCCATCGTGCATCAGCGCCTCAATGGTATAGGTATCCTGAGCTCCGGCAAATTTCTCGTGCTCTGCTTTTCTTCCGGATACAAACGGGATCGCCAGGGTCTCGCGGTAACAGTCCTCATATACGTGGAACATCTGGATGGTCCGCTCTTCCGCTTCCTCATAGGTAGCGTGAAGGGTATGTCCCTCCTGCCACAGGAACTCTCTGGAACGAAGGAAAGGCCGGGTAGTCTTCTCCCAGCGCAGCACGGAGTTCCACTGGTTCCATACCTTCGGCAGATCACGGTAAGAGCGCACGCTCTTGGCCCACAGGTCGCAGAACAGAGTCTCGGAAGTAGGACGGATACAGAACCGCTCCTGCAGTCTCTCCATTCCGCCGTGAGTTACCCACGCAACCTCCGGCGCAAAACCTTCCACGTGATCGGCTTCCTTCTCCAGAAGGCTCTCCGGGATCAACATCGGAAGACATACATTTTCCACGCCAGTCTCTTTAAACCGGCGGTCCAGATCTGCCTGGATCAGCTCCCAGATGGCGTAGCCGTTGGGAAGATAGTTCAGACAGCCTTTAACACTTGAATAATCACACAGCTCCGCCTCCCGCACAACGTCTGTGTACCACTGCGCAAAATTTTCCTCGCGGGATGTGATGTTTTTGACCATTTTTTCCTTTGCCATACTCTTTTCTCCTTTTCTTTTCCCCGGGGCCCCTTGCCCCGCATGATGATCTAACGGGAGCTTCCGGCAAAAGAAAACGCCGGGTTTTTCGCTCCCCAAAAGGGACCGAAAAGCTCGGCGGTACCACCCTCGTTAACTGCAGACCGTCTGCAGTTCGCTTCATTTGCCCTTAACGCCGGCCTGCGCTGCGCTTTCACGCAGAGGCTCCAAGGCGGGTTTCCATGCAGTTCAGGACGGAAATCTTTCACCAGATGATCTCCTCTCTTTATGTCCGCTTACATGTACTATTCCTCTTCATCGCCCAAAACTATCGAGTTAAACGTAATTTTAAGCCAAGCCCTTTTATTTGTCAAGGAAAACCCTTGCAATCTTCCCTTTTTTCTCCCCTGTCCGGATTGCATCCTGCCGGTTTCTGTGCTTTAATGATAACTGTCTGACAAGAGAACGCGAAAGGAGCCTGACTTCCATGGATCATACTTCTCTGAAAATATTATATGAAGATCCCCAGATTATTGTGTGCGTAAAACCGGCGGGTATTCCCACTCAGACCAAAAAAATCGGCTTACCCGACATGGTAAGCCTTCTGAAAAATCATCTGGCCGGACAGTGCCCCTCCGGACAGCCGCCCTATCTCGCCCTGATCCACCGGCTGGATCAGCCGGTA
>UMJL01022309.1_pt1 | contig 28913 bp, 14 predicted proteins | sample 1966071 | NCBI WGS metagenome assembly UMJL01 (sample SAMEA4836148, study PRJEB28245) | human gut metagenome | biome: gut microbiome; material: fecal sample | place: Denmark | collected 2008
CTTTTTTTATTTTATCGCAAAATTATTTTGGACACTATTGGCTAATGGTGTAATTTTGATAACGACAAAACGAGGCGCAGAAGGCAAAGCTAAAATTAATGTATCTGCCAATGCTGTAATGAAGACGCCGTCTCGTCTTCCAAACAAACTGGACTCTTATGATGCTTACATGGCACGTAACATGATTATTGAGCATGAATTGAATCTGAATCCCGATTCATGGAATGATATTCGTCCACAATCGTTTATAGATAATTTCCGGAATCAAACGACTGTAGAGCAAAGGGAACGTTATCCGAACGTGGATTGGAAGGATGTACTTTTTAAAGACTTTGCTATGTCCTACAACGCAAATGTTAATATCAGTGGTGGTACAAAGTTTGTAAAATACTTTGCATCAATGAATTATGTGCATGAAGGGGACTTGTATCGTGAGTTTAAAACAGGACGTGGCTATGATAATGGTTTTGGTTATGATCGCATTAATATGCGTACCAATCTGGACTTTAACATAACTAAAACAACGGTCTTTAAAGTAAGTTTGGCAGGGTCAAGTGGACAAACTGAACGTCCTTATTATTACAGTAGTGCGACTAGTGGATCAGCAAGTAAACAAGCTGGAGCTTGGGCTGGTGTATATACTACGCCGCCGGACGTTTTTCTTCCTGTTTATAGTGACGGATCTTTAGGTTACTATCCATCTGACATTAATATGTATAATTCTGTGGATTTGATAGCTACAGGTGGAGCAGCTCAGCATACAACAACTCGAATCACTACGGATTTTGTGTTGGAACAAAAATTGGATTTTATTACTAAAGGATTGAGCTTTAGAGGAATGATAGCTTGGGATAATACGTTCCAGGAAAATGATAGAGGAATTAGTGAGCCTCAATCTAATAATGGATCCAACCAACGGAGAAAATATATAGATCCAGATACAGGAAATGTCACTTATCAATTCCCATTTGAAACTAATAATCAATTTGATATGTATCCTATTTGGGACTGGGTTGTTGAGAGTGGTTCTGTAAATAATGGCGCAACTCGGCGTAGCCTGAATTATCAGTTACAATTGAATTGGGCGCGCGATTTCGGGAAACATAGTGTGACAGCTATGGGGCTGTTTAGTCGTCAGGAGGTAGCTCAGGGTAGTGAGATTCCTCATTTCCGTGAAGATTGGGCTTTCCGTACAACCTATGATTGGGCTGGGCGGTATTTTATTGAATACAATGGTGCTTATAATGGTTCAGAGAAATTCAGCAAGGACAATCGTTTTGCCTTTTTTAACTCTGGCGCTATTGGTTGGATGATTAGTGAAGAACCATTTATGGCTTTTTTAAGAGAGAAGAAGATCTTGGATATGATGAAAATAAGGGTATCTTACGGTGAAATTGGTGATGATAATATTAGTGGCAGATGGCTTTTTCAAGATCAGTGGGCATATAATAGCAGTTGGCAGGCTTATATGGATCCAACAAAGAGAGGTGGTAAGAGCCCTTATAGCTGGTATAGGGAATCGGTTATAGGAAATGACGATGTTCATTGGGAAAAAGTAAGAAAACTAAATTTAGGTATTGATTATGCATTGTTGGATGGTTTGTTCGCTGGTAGTATTGAAGTGTTCCGTGATAAGCGTTCGGATATCTTGATTAATGGTTCTAGTCGAGCTGTCCCTTCCTATTTTGGAGCAACGCCAGCCACAATTAATAAGGGTAAAGTAAATACCAAAGGTTATGAGTTGGAATTACGTTTTAACAAGAAATTGGAGAATGGAATGCGTTTGTGGGCTAATATGAGCATGACACATGCCGAAAATAAGGTAATTGTAAAAGATGATATGCCTCTTTTACCGAGTTATCGTCAAGCTGCAGGTTATCCTATGGGGCAAGGACGTTATTATTTGGATGATGGATTTATTGGTTCATATGATGAATTATATGGAAGTCCTAAGCATGATTCTAATAATGAAAGTCGTATTCCAGGTGATTATTACATTATAGATTTCAATGGTGATGGAGTGATAAATCAGGATGATCAGGCACCGTATGGACATCCTACTACTCCACAAAATACTTATAATGCGACTATTGGCTTTGAATGGAAAGGCTTCAGTTGTTTTGCTCAATTTTATGGTGTGAACAATGTAAGTCGAGCTGTACAATTGAATTGTTTCAATAATCGTTATAATGTAGTGTTTGATACAGGTACTTGGTGGGCTGAGGCTGGAAACTCTGCAGATTTTGTAACTCCCCGTTGGTTGACTAAGCCGGTAGCTGCTTACAATGGGACCCAGTATGTATATGATGCTTCTTTTATACGTTTGAAAAACGTGGAAGTTTCTTATACATTTAAAAATAATTGGACCCGTCAGATTGGTGTTTCCAATTTACGACTTTTCATTAGCGGTAATAATTTATGGATGTGGTCACGTATGCCTGATGATCGTGAAGGTAATTTCACGGGCGCAAGTACTAGTTCTGGAGCTTATCCTATCATGAAACGTGTAAATTTGGGCGTGAAATTTTCATTATAATTTAAAATGTAAGTATGGAAATAAAAAGATTATTTGCTAGATCATTATATGTGTTTTCGTTCGCCTGTTCTTCCATTGTTTTCAGTGGGTGTACGGCATATTTGGACAGGGAGGTAGATGCTATAGTCTCAAGTGATGACGCTTTTAAGAATTTCTTCAATTTCCAAGGATATATTGAAGAAATGTATAATGCTATACCTGATAAGCAGAAAGCAGGAGGAGGTACTGCAGATCATAATTTCGGTGAAGATGAGATTCAAAATGTCAGTTGGGGTGATAGTAAAATTACGAATCAATTTGATTTGGGTAATTTCCGGCAGTGGTTGAATGATAATCAAACTTGGCTTTATAACTCAAAATCGGATCCGACACGACTTGACGGACATAATAAGGTACGTTTGCAGGCCTTGTGGCAAAATGCTTGGTATTGTATACGTAAGGCAAACCTAGGGTTGGAGAATCTGGACAAGTTGGTGGATGCAACTCAAGAAGAACGGGATTTGATTGAAGGTCAATTATATTTCTTTCGTGCTTGGTGGCATGAAGAAATGATACAATGGGTAGGTGGTTTACCCTATGTCGATAGAACATTTGGTCCTTCTGAAGAATTGAAATTGCCTCGCTTGTCGTATCAAGAGTGTGCAGATCGATGCGCTGCTGATTTTCGTCGTGCAGCCGATTTGTTGCCAATAAATTGGGATGATACAGAGGTTGGGAAAAATACTTTGGGGAAAAATGACCTTCGTATAAATAAGATTATGGCTTTGGGTTATCTCGGTAGGGTTTATTTGTGGGCTGCTAGCCCTTTGATGGAACATGGAGCCCAACTGGGGGGAACAAAAACTTACGATTATAATAAGGATTATGCTAAAAAAGCAGCTGAAGCATTTGGAGAATTGTTGACTTTGGTAGAAAGTGGCCAAACTCAGTATGCACTTGCAGAATTTAAATATGATAATATTTATGATCATGAGAAATCTAAGTCTGCGGCAAATTGTTATACGGATGTATTTTATACTCTTAAGCAGAATTGGAAAATGCCAGGTACTACCGAAGCCATTTTTAGAGGATTGTTGAGTTCAAATAATACAAGTTTATGGGGATTTGTAACTCAATATGGTCCTAAAATGAATGGTTTAGGTGTCAGAGGTAATAACATAAAAATGCCTACTGCTAATTATGTGAATTATTATGGTATGGCTAATGGGCTTCCATTGGATGATCCTAATTCTGGTTTTGATAAAGAACATCCTTTCAAGGGACGCGATCCTCGTTTTTATCATGATTTTATGTTTGATGGTTTCAAATACTTAAATAAGAATTTGACGAAGGATAATCCGGATTATGATTTCACATATTGTACATTGAGTACAAATGGAAAGATGAGGGATGTTGTGTTAGGAAGTCGTACCGGCTATTTTATTCATAAATTAGTTCCTCATACAGCAAATAAACATGATTTGGCTTATACGGATGCTCAAGCATTCCAAACGCATGCTTCTTATATGCGTTTGGCTGATATTTATCTAATGTATGCAGAAGCAGGTGCTGCTATCAGTGGGGCTTCTTATAAAGCTAGTAATTTTAGTAAAACAGCTGAAGAGGCAATTAATGTTATTCGAGATCGTTGTGGAGCGGGACATGTTGCTGCATCTTACGTAAGCGATCCGCATAAATTCATGGATGAAGTTCGTCGTGAAAGAGCTGTAGAATTATCATTCGAAGGTTTTCGTTTTAACGATTTACAGCGATGGTTACTTTTGACAGAGTATCCTTATAATATTAAAACATCTCAAGAATTTGATCGTTTAGAGGATGATGATTTCTTTGAAAATAATGATCCTCGTAATGCTCGTGTGGCCAATTGGAGGGAAGAAGTAATTCTTAAACGTGTATATGGAGTAAAGCATTACTGGCTTCCTCTTCCTAATGATGATGTGTATTTGTATCCGGAATTCCCACAAAATCCTGGCTGGTAATGTATTAACTATAAAAGTGAACAGAAATGAAACATATACATAAAAAACTTCTTTCATTATCTTTGTTGTTGGTATCTGCATGGAATCCAATAGGAGCTCAAAGTGACAATGAGTTGATAGGAGATTCGTTGGTGATTCCTGATAATAAAGAAATGCAAATTGCTTATCGTAAAATAGCATCTAAAGATCGATTGGGAGGTGTATCGGTTGTTAATGTAGAAGATTTGATGGAGAAGAATTATTATACTGGTACATTGGACAATATGCAGGCATTTGTAGGTGGTTGGCATAATAGTCTTCTTTGGGGCTTAAATGACTATTTGGCTTTGGTTGATGGTGCACCACGTGATTTGAGTTCTGTGAAGCCTGATGAAATCGAAAGCATTACTTTTTTAAAGGGGGCTCAGGCCGTGGTACTTTATGGTAGCCGTGCTGCCGAAGGTGCTATTCTTGTAACAACCAAGCGTGGTAAGATTTCTTCATTGAAGATTGATGTACGTGCTAATACGGGTTGGAATGTAGCTAAAGCTTATCCAGAATATTTAGGTTCTGCTGAATATATGACGCTTTATAATGAGGCTCTTCAGAATGATGGATTGGAACCGAAGTATGGTGCTAATGAGATCTATTATTCGAGTACGGGAATAAATCCTTATCGTTATCCGAATGTTGATTTCTATTCGTCGGATTATATCCGAAAGGCTTATAACCGGTCGGATGTTACTGCAGAGCTTACGGCTGGAAGTGAACGTGCTCGTTTCTATGCGAACATTAGTTATTTTAATAATGGTAGTCAAATGAATTTTGGCCAAGGTAAATATAATCGGAATGATCGGTTTAGCGTGCGTGGCAATGTTGATGTGAATATCAATGAGTTTGTTTCGGCTTATGTTAATTCTAACGTTTCTTTTGCTAATTCAAAAGGTACTGTCGGAGGAAATTATTGGGAGTTGGCATCTACATTCCGCCCTAACCGTATATCTCCTTTGATTCCGCTTAGTATGATTGATCCTAATGCTACAGCCATATGGGATTTGTTAAAGACTTCCAATAATATTATTGATGGAAAATATTTCTTGGCAGGAACCCAGCAGGATTTGACAAATGTATTTGCCGATTATTATGCTGCTGGTAAGAGTAGTTCTACGAAACGTAATCTCCAATTTGATGCAGGTGTAAATATTGATTTAGGAAAAGTGCTAAATGGTTTATCATTTCATACACAATTCTCGATGGATTATGCCACTTCCTATAATACGAAGTATGATCGAAAATATGCAACCTTTATTCCCACTTGGGGAAACTACAATGGACAGGATATGATTATTGGTCTAGAAAAGAGTGCTACTAATGATGAAAATTCTGGGAAACAGAATATTAGTGGTAGCGTTTCTGACCGAACGGTATCTTTTAATGCACATTTTGATTATAATCGAGTGTTTAATAGAAGTCATCAACTGGATGCAATGTTATTAGTCAGCGGTTTTCAACAGACATTCTCTGGGGAATATCACCGAACTTGTAATGCAAATCTTGGCATACAAACTTCGTATAATTACCAACATAAATATTATGCAGAGTTCGGTGGCTCTTTGATTCATTCAGCCCGTTTGGCAGAGGGACATCGTAATGCTTTTTCTCCATCATTGACTATTGGATGGAATTTAGCTGAAGAAGATTTCTTGAAAGGTTCTGTTGTAGATGAGTTGATGATTAGTGCAAGTGGTAGCATTCTGAATACGGATATAGGAATTGACTATTACATGTATAAAGGTGGTTATAATTTAGCTGGATCTAGTTGGGGATGGTATGATGGTGGTAGCATGAAATTGAGTTATGCTTTACGAGGAAGTAATGAAGATCTGACATTTATTAAACGAAAGGAATTCTCTACAAATGTCCGGACTTCTTTGTGGAATCGCACATTGACAGCTGATGCTTCTTTCTTTATTAATTCTCTTGAAGGAAGTATTATACAGTCCTCCAATTTATTCCCAAGTTATTTTGATTATTCGGATGAGCAAAATATTCTTCCTTATATTAATTATAATAATGATCGTAGAATGGGATTTGACTTCTCGTTAAATTATAAGACTCGTTTGGGTGAGGTGGATTTCTCAGCAGGTATCAATGGTACTTATTATGTGACGAAAGCAACTCGTAGAGACGATAGTAATTATGAATATACTTATCAATATCGCCAAGGTAAAGAGCTAAGTACTATCTGGGGATATGAATGCTTAGGCTTCTTTAATACAGAGGATGAGATAGCTTCTGCTCCTTCTCAGACAACTTTAGGTGGAGGAGTCCCTAAACCTGGTGATTTGAGATATAAAGACCAGAATAATGATAATGTGATTGATTCAAAAGACCAAGTAGCTTTGGGACAATCTAATTCACCCTTCACAATGGGACTTAATTTGACTGCTAAGTATAAGAACTTTACATTATTTGTGTTGGGGACTGGATATATAGGAGGTCAATTTCTTAAAAATAATCAAGATTATTATTGGATATCTGGTGAAGATAAATATTCAAAAGTAGTACGTGGACGTTGGACACCCGAAACGGCAGCTACAGCCACATATCCACGTCTAACTACAGGAAATGGAAATAATAATTTTACGAGTTCAACGTTTTGGTTATGTAATAAGAGTCGTTTTGATATAGCCAAAATTCAGTTGACATATGATCTTCCTAAGAAAATGCTGCGTGGAAAGAAAATTAATGCTCTTTCTGCTTATGTGAGTGGAGCAAACTTATTGACTATTTCGAAGGAACGGGAACATTTTGAAACTAATATAGGTTCAGCGCCTCAAACTCGTTTTTATAATTTGGGTATAAAAGCAACTTTCTAAATCAAAAATTACAAGAAATATGAAAAGTAAACTGATAATATTGCTGTTTTGTATCCCTTTGCTAAGTTCGTGCGATGACATGTTTGAACCAGCTTTGGAAAATATATATGATGAAAACATGATGCATAGCCAGCCAACTTTTGCGCAGGGAATTTTGGGGCAAGCTTATGCTTTATTGCCATATACTACTGCTCCGCAGAGTGATTTAGCAACTGACGATGCTGTTTCAAACGATATTAATAATAGTTATCTTAAAATGGCAACAGGAAGTTGGGCTTCTAATAGCGACCCTTTATCCCGATGGAAAAAACATTATTATGCAATACAAAATATAAACTTGGTATTGAAGCATATTGACCAAATTACTTGGGCTGAAGATGAATCTGCCAATAAAATGTTTTATATGCATTATAAAGGAGAGTGTTATGCCATGCGTGCATTGCATACTTTTTTCTTGCTTCAAACTCATGCCGGAAAAACTAACAGCGGAGAACTATTAGGAGTACCTTTACATTTAGAAGCAGAAGATGCTAGCTCAGATTTTAATAAACCACGAGATAGCTATCAAAAATGCGTAGAACAGGTATTAGCTGATATGAATCAAGCAATGGAGTTACTGCCTCTAGACTTTGGAGATGTATCTTCTGTTAATGAAATTCCTGAGAAATATATTCAGGAAGGTGCTAATGTTGAAAGCTATAATCGTGCTTTTGGTCAACATATGAAAGGGAGAATTAGTAATCGTATAATTGAAGCTATTCGGACTCAACTTTTATTGATGGCCGCTAGTCCTGCATTTAGTGAGGGATCTGGAATTACGTGGGAAAATGTAGCCGATAATGCAGCTATAGTACTCGATCGTATTGGAGGTGTTTCTGGTATGGATATGGATGGGTGGACTTGGTACACAAATGTAAATGAGATTGCTAACTTGTCTGCAGGTGATAATCCACAAGAAATTCTATGGCGCGGTCGCATCTCGGATAATAATACTCGTGAAGCAGATAATTATCCTCCCTCAATTTATGGAAAAGGAAGAGTAAATCCGACCCAAAACTTGGTAGATGCTTTCCCGATGGCAAATGGGTACCCTATAGATGATCCTCGTGGATCTTTTGATTCTACTCAGCCATATGAAAATCGTGATCCTCGATTGAAAACCTATGTATTGGTGAATGGTGAAACACAAGGGGTGAAGAATAGTGTCATTATAACGGGTGTTTACGGAGATAATTTAGACCGTTTGAATGGAGAAAATGGAAAGTCTACTCGTACAGGGTACTATTTGCGCAAGCAGTTACGTTCAGATATTAATCTTACTCCTAATTCAACAAGTACGCAAAAGCACTATACTGCATTTATTCGTTATACGGAAATATTCTTAGCATATGCAGAGGCTGCCAATGAGGCTTGGGGACCTTTAGGTAAGGGAGCACATAATTATTCTGCTTATGATGTAATAAAGGCGATTCGTTCACGAGCTGGTATAGGTGTGATGAATGGTGATCCTTATTTGGAAGAAGCCAAAAATAATAAGGATAAAATGCGTGAATTGATTCGTAATGAACGTCGTTTGGAACTTTGTTTTGAAAATTTCCGCTTTTGGGATTTACGTCGTTGGAAGGTTGGGCTTGAGGAACTTAATGAAACTGCAGAGGGGGTTGAAATTCAGAAGGTAGAAGGAGCAGGGTCGTTAGTTTATTTGCCTTTTGATGCAGAAGAACGTAGATATAAAGACTATATGTATTATGGTCCTATTCCATATAGTGAAACTCAGAAATATAATAATTTGGAGCAGAATGCAGGTTGGTAAATTAATCCATTAAATTTAGATTAGATATGAAAATGCTTAAGAATCTATTGATATTGTTGACAGGCGGAGTGTGCCTGACCTTATTTTCATGTAAAAATTGGGACATCGATTTTCCTGATTATGAAGGTGGAGTTTCTGTCTACTTCCCTTATCAATATCCTGTACGTACTATTGTACTAGGTGAGGATAATTATGACACAAGTTTGGATAATCAGCATAAATGTAAAATTTATGCTACGATGGGTGGAGCCTATGAAGGGCGTGATATTAAATTGGATATCGCTGTAGATAATACATTGTGTGATAATTTATTTTTCGAAGATGGTTCTAGTGTACTTCCGATGCCAGAGAATTATTACTCGTTAGCAGATAATAAAATCTATTTTAATGGTGAACATCAGGGAGGTGTAGAAGTTCAGTTGACTGATGCTTTTTTTGCAGATCCGGCTGCGCTAAAGAACACATACGTAATACCTGTTGTTATTAAGAATCAGACAGGTGCAGATCGTATATTGTCAGGTGTACCTCTCATTGAGGGTGATACTCCTGTACGTACTAATTCTTCATATTGGGACGTAAAGCCGATGGATTATGTTCTTTATTGTGTGAAATATATTAATCCCTATCATGCGTATTATTTACGTAGAGGCATTGATAAGATAACAGAAAATGGTAAGACAACAACAGTCGTTCGTCATCAGCCTAATGTGGAGAAGGATGAAATTTGTTCGACTACGACTCAAACTTTGAATTCAGTGATTTTCCCGGTTACAGTTAAGCACGTTGATGAAGCCGGAACTCCCACAGATTTAACTTGTAATCTATTGCTGACATTTAATGAAAAAGGAGAATGTGCCATAACATCTGCTAGTAGTCAATATACGGCTACAGGGTCTGGTAAATATTTAAAAGATTCTGAAAAACTTGCATGGGGGAATAAAGATCGAGATGGTCTCTATTTGGATTATCAGATTGATTTTAAAGTTAAGCAAGTTGCTACTAAAGATACTTTGGTTTGGCAGAGAAGGGGAGTTGTCCCAGAAGAATTTACACCGAAATATGTAGAATAACTAATTCAAAGATTGAAACATGAAGAGTTATAAAGCTTTATTATATGTGGTTTCTGTATTAGGTATATCTGCCTCTTGTGCAGAAAACAATTGGGCGGATTTTGAGGTGGAAAAACCAGAAGATATTATAAAATATGAATATCTAAATGAATATTCTACTTTAAGATCTTATGTAGATGATGCTTCTCTTGTTAGTGTAGGAGCTGCAGTAAATACTTCAGATATTATTAAAGAGGAAATACTTTATGGTTTGGTAGGTTCGAACTTTAATGAGTTATATCCTCTTAGCGGTATGTGGCATGGAGATTGTGTCCAGAATGATGGGAGTATGAATTTTCAGTCGATGAAGAATTTTTTTGAAAGTGCCCAAAAGGTAAATATGACTGTTTTTGGACATGCTATTTGTAGTTCTGAGAATCAAAATGTGACTTATTTGAATACTTTACTTGCTGATAAACCATTGCCTGATGAGCAAACAATTCAGACTCGTTCTTCCGCTATGAAAAAAGAATATCTAGTGAAGACTGATTTTGAGAATGGATTGACCATAGAAGGAGGGAATTGGAGCGCTTGGGGAGATGCGATAAAGAATCATGGTAATTTCTGGAAAGTTGTTGACGGTGAAGGCTATAATGGGACTAAAGGATATAAGATTATAGTTGGCAGCGGTTATGCTGCTACGAAAGGTCAAACGGTTGTGCAATTCTCGCCAGAAATTCCTGCTGTAGAAAATACAACTTATTATTTGAACCTGAAAGTAAAGGCCAGCAGAAATTGTACAATATCGTCCGAATTTAGAGAAAATGGAAGTTCTAGTGCAATTGGAAAATTTACTCCAAATATTGATGTTTCTACAGAATGGAAAGAAGTTACAGTTTCTTGCCCAAGCGTATCAGGTAATATTTATCGTTTTTATTTGAATGTAGGTGAGGTTGATGGTACAATTTGGTTTGATGATATTTCTGTGTATTATGAGATAGCAGGTGGTATTCCTCAGACTCCTGAAGAAAAGAAGGATACTTTAATCTGGGCTATGGATCAATGGATTGGTGGCTTAATGGAAGTTTCAAAAGATATAGTGCCTAACTGGAATGTAATAGATAAACCCTTGGCTTCGGTTGATATGGATGGTGATGGTTACTATGATTTACAGTCGGTTAGTAATGGAAATGACTCTGATTTTTATTGGGGAGATTATTTAGGAGCGGATTATCCAAGGATAATTGTAGAATTGGCACGTCGGTATGGTCCTGAAAATCTAAATCTGTATATAAATGAAACGGATCTGATTGCAGATTCTGATAGATTGAAAAGTCTGATACATTGGATTAATCAATGGGAAAGTGATAATAAAACGATTATAGACGGTATTTCAACAACGATGCATTTGACATATATGATTGATGAAGCTGCTCAAAAGGTTCAGGAAGAACATATAAAAAACGCTTTTGCACAGTTGGCAGCAACTGGTAAGTTGATTCGTATATCAGCTCTTGATATGAATATCGTAGATGTGGCTGGTATAGAAGTTCCTGCATCGAATCGTACGTTGGAACAAGAGAAAAAGATGTCGGATTTTTATACCTTTGTGTTGTCTACTTATGCAGAACAAGTTCCTGCAAAGCAGTGGGGAGGAATTGTGAAAGAGAAGATTGTTGATGATGAGAGAGGATTATGGTCTAACGATTATATGCGTAAACCTGTTTATGCAGGTTTTGCGGAAGGTTTACGCAGCTTTCCAAAGTCTAATTGATTTGTAACTAAAAAGAAGAATGTACCATATTGGCTACTTGCTGTAGGTACATTCTTCTTTTATTTTTAACATTTAAATGAGGTTACTGATATGCGGTGTGTTCGAATAAAATATTCTAGTTTTTTGCTGTGTCTTGTATTGCTTTTTATTCCTATTATATTTTCGTTTTGTTCGGATGATGTAGAGAATGATGTTTCATTACAGTTAGGGGAAACAACATTATTCTTTGGACCGGAGGGTGGAGAACAAAGTGTGAATGTAACTTCAGCTGGAGATTGGGAAGTCAAAGTGACTGCTGGGTCAGATTGGTGTACTTGTGTATCTGATCGTTCTATGCTTATCATAAAAGTTGCTGCTAATAATACCGGCGAGAAGCGTATTGCTACGGTTCTAGTTTCCAGTGGTAGTCAAAAGAGCGAACTGAGAATAGAACAGGAGAGTGTTGTTCCTGAATTGGAGGTACGGCCAAGTTCACTGCAATTTACAGCGGAGGGGGGTATTCAGGAAATTAACATTGATTGTAATGTTGAGTGGAAAGCAGAGATGGTAACATCTATGACAAACTGGGTAAACTTTGATGTGAAAGAAGGTACAGATGATGTTCTTGTTGTAACGGTAGATGCCAATTCTATAACTCGTCAACGGGTGGCAATGATTCGTATTACGGCAGCAGGACTTAAAGAAGATATAACTGTTATTCAGGATTTCATGACTTCTTCTATTGTTTATCCACAAGTCGAGACTAGTTTTGATCTGGTCTTGCTGGAAGATGAATTCGGTACAACCTTACCTGACTTTAGCCATGTTGGGTATATGGGAAGTGAAGTCCCAATACCAGAGGGTGTACCTGTGAAAATAACCTTGACGTCTCCTGGAGAAAGCGAGGATGCTACAGCTCTGATACAAAAGGCTATTGATGAATTGTCGGCTATGCCATTAAATGGAGATTTTAGGGGAGCTATATTGTTGAAAAGTGGTATTTATCGTATCCAGCATGAGTTGTATATACAAAATAGTGGAATCGTATTACGTGGTGAGGGAAATGATGAAAATGGTACTAAATTAATCGCAGCAGGTGTGAAGGATGGAGACGAACATCATAGACTGATTAATATTAAAGGAAGTGGACAGCTTAATCCTTCTGCTCCTGCGGCATATAATATAAAAGATGATTATGTACCTGTTGGTCGTTTCTGGGTAACTGTTAACAATGTAATGGATTTCCATGAAGGAGATCATGTGACTATATTCCGTCCTGGGACAGATAACTGGATTCATGATTTACGGATGGATCAAATATATGCACCTGGGGACAATAGTGGATCTAATTGGACTGCCAAGGGATATAACTTGGATTATGAGCGTATTATTACACGAATAATAGGTGATACACTCCATTTTGATAACCCGATTCTAATGGCTATGGAAAAGAAATATGGTGGAGGCGCTGTTTATAAATCAGAAATACAAGGTCGCTTAAGTCATTGTGGAATAGAAAATATGCAGATAGTTAGTGAATTCGATGAAACTAAGAAGGATAAAACTGGATATTTTAATGATGAGGATCATAGTTGGACTGCAGTAGATATAACTAAGACGGAGCATAGTTGGATTCGTAATGTCACCTCTCGTTATTTTGCCTATGGACTGGCTGAAATTAGAGATAAATCTCTTTTTGTTACAATTGAAAATTGTAAGTGTTTGGATGGTGTCGCAAAACGTGAAGGTGGCAGACTTTATTCTTTCTTGATATCAGACGCTTCAGCATGTTTAGTTCGGAATTGTGAAACGTCTCATGGACGTCATGATTGTGTTACAGGTTCTAAAGGTGTTGGTCCCAACGTATTTGCTAATATAAAAATAAGAAATGCCCATGCTGATACAGGACCTCATCAGCGTTGGAATGTAGGAACGTTATATGATAATATAGATAGTGATGGAGATATACTAGTACAGGATCGTGGAAATTGGGGAACTGGCCATGGTTGGGCAGGAGCCAATCAGTATTTATGGAATTGTATAGCTAAAAGAATTTGTGTTCAAAGTCCATGGGCTTCAGCCAAAAATTATAGTATTGGAACTAAAGGCACTAAGAATACAGGGACACATAATAATACAGATAGGCCAGATGGTGTTTGGGTAGAACAAGGAAAAACAGTTTTGCCACAGTCTTTGTTTGAGGCGCAGCTGGAATTGCGTATTAGAAGCGGACGATTGTATCATTCAAAATAAGTATAATATAGCTGATAAAGATGCATAGATTCAAATTGTTTTTTATTATTCTGATCAGTCCATTCTCTTATATTATGGGTGGCGATTATCCTCATATTCTTGTACACGATGATGATAAGTCTGTTGTGCTTGATAAAATAGAGAAGGAACAATGGGCTCATTCGATTTTCGAGGAGGTCCAAAAACGTTTGGCTGTGTACGTAGAGCGGCATAAAACAGATCCGAACTGGATTCTGGACCGCTATCTTATGAATAGGGTACCAGGAAAACGTTATACTCATTTTGTATCTGATCGTGAGGGAACGAGGTTGGTGGAGTATAAAGGGGATGCACCTGTTCCTACGATTCGTGTGGCTTCGCATAAGCGTACTCCCATTACGCCGGAAGGAAAGCCTTATGTGGCTCCTAAGATCGAAGATGTTGTTCCTCAAGATACTTCCATGAACATGAACTTGTTGAATCCTTCTACAAAACAGTTTGAAATGGTGGATCCGCAACAGTATGTGTCTAAAATAAATGGGGAAATAAATGAATTGGCCTACGAGGCAGCAGTTCTTTATTGGCTTACTGGGGATGAGTCTTACGCTAGATTTGCAGCTGATATTTTGAATCAATGGGTGAATGCTGCTGTTTGGCAATATCCGATTGAGGGACCGGGAAGAGTCGGTTATCTGAATATTCAGACATTAGGTGATGAGAACTCCAAGCCTTTGATTCTGGCGTATGATTTCTTGCACCCTTATTTGTTGGAAAAGGAATACTCTTTGAAGAATTATGATACGGTATTCGAACGCATTGCTTGGACTTTGTCTTTCCGTGGATTTGCTACGAATAACTGGTTCGCGGCAGAAAGTTCTACATTGGTGGCTGCGGCTTTGTCTTTGTCTGATAAGTCCAAACGTGATTATTATCTGGGATTCTATCTGAAAAATGATACAGTTTCAAATGGATGTGGACAGTTATCTTTGCCTTCAGCTGCAAAAATCTGGTTTACCCCCGATGGCCATTGGAAAGAGCCTGGCGGGTATCATAATTATCCTGTATCCAAATTAATGGAGGCGGCAATGATGTTGGAAAATAATGGCTATGAGGTGTTTAAAGAATATCCAGTGTTGTTGCAGGCGGCTTATGTGATGTTGAAATATTCTTTCCCGGATATGACGGCTTCTGCTTTTGGAGATACAGGACGTCCGATGCAAAGTATGGGATGTCTTGAAATTGCGATTAAGATGGCACAAAAATATTCACTGCCAGTATTGCCAGATTTGATAGGTGCTGCCTGTTTGTTTGAGTCCCGCGTTGGGTATGATCGTTCTAAAGTAGGAATAACGGGATTGCTCTGTTATCTTCCTCAATTACCTCAAGGTGTTTCTTTATCGGATAGTTTATGGAGGCGTTCAGAAAAACTGGATTTTGCCTCTTGTTATCTGCAACGTAATGGAATGGATGTTAAAAACGGTCTGATGTTTGTTGTACAGGGTGCTTCTTATAATCATAATCACTCCAATGGTATGAGTATGGAGTTGTACGGCAAAGGTACGGTTATGGGGATTGATCCAGGTAACGGACCTACGTATGAGCATCCTTTACATGTAAATTATTATACGCAATGGGGAGCACACAATACGGTTGTTGCTGGGGGAACTTCGTATTCTCTTAAACCGTTTTTGGGATCTGGAGGTAAAAAGGATATTGGCGAAATAGAATTATTGTCTATGGAACCAGAAGTAGGTTGTAAAGCTTTGTCAGATCAGATTTCATATACATATACACAATATTTCGAAGGTTTTACTAAAACTAATCAGAACCGCTTGATGTCTATTTTTCGTGTAGATAACGAACATGGCTTTTATGTGGATATTTACCGTTCTGACCATTCTGTTTGCAATGATTATCTTTATCATAATATCGGAGAACAGGTTGAACTATCTGATTTTTCAGGGAATATGATTAAAATGTCTTCTGTGGACTCTTATCCTACTATTGGCAAGGATTATCCTGGCTTCCGCTATTTTACTTCTGTGCGTACGTCAGGGATGTTTGAGGAAGGTGTACATGCAGTATTCTCTGTAGAACATCTACCTGCTGGCTCGGGATATATGCATATGTGGATGCCTGCTACTTCTGGGGTAAGTTATTTTACGGCATTGGGATTGGAGGCGAAAACTGCTATGTCTTCTTATCGGACGAAGAAAGTTCCATTGGTTTCGATTCGGATGGAAGGGCCGGCAGAGAAAGAACCGTTTATGGTAGTGTATGAACCGACTTCTGTAAAAGAGGGAGGTATCATCCATTCGGTTGAACGTTTACCCATTTCATCTGTCTCGGCGGCTACAGCCCTTAAAGTGAAAGATAAAGAAGGAGGAGTCTATATCTTTGGCAATTCCAATAAAGGTAAAGCTGAAATAAAGGGTGGCCAGACTTTTATGGGAGATTTAGCTGTGTTTGCCGAGACCAAGGAGAAGAACATTCTTTATTTGGGAAATGGGGAGTGTGTGGAGAACAATGACTTTCTTGTAACATGTGAGAAGGGGATGAAAGGAGATGTTACACTAGAATATTCTGATGAAAGATTATTGATACGGTCTAATGTTCCAATTGTTGTTAAGATAAAAAACGAACGGATTAGAGGGAGGTTGAATCTGAAAAAGGAGATTGTATATAATCAGGCTGCTGATGAAATTTTTGAATAGAACTTCTTATATTCCTATGAAAGCTAAACTTTTTATTTGTTTTTTGCTGGTTGCATTTTGGAGCATAGGACATTTATGGGCAACTGATGATGTGGAAGTATTACGTCGCTTGTTTGTCAAGCAGGCTCTGTCTTCACGTGTAGATGCTGAAAGAGTCAAACAGGTCATGAATACCCTGACCTCTGACGGTATTTGGCCAGGAATTGATTATACAGATGTCTCCCGTACTGGTTTCCGCCATACCATCCATCTGGACAATCTGCTGCTGATGGCACGTGCCTACAGGCAGACGGATTCGCCTTTTCGGGGAGATAAGCGGTTGCGCGAGAAGTTCGATCTGGCCTTGAAGTACTGGCTGGCACACGATTTCCGTTGCGAGAACTGGTGGCACAACGAGATCGGTACGCCCAACTTCTTCATTTCCCTGCTGCTGGTGATGGATGAAAGCTTGACGGACGAGCAGAAGAAAGGTATGCTTCTTATAGCCCGGCGGGCCAACCTGAACGCTTGGGGAGCCAGACCCAGTGGCGACCGTATCAAGATTGCCGGCATGCAGGCCAAGACGGCTTTGTTCTGTCGGGACGAGGCAGAACTGAAAATGGTGCTGATAGTGATTGAAGGTGAAATCAAACTGGTGGCACCGACGGAAAGAGGGATACAGGCCGATTATAGCTTTCATCATCGTGTAGACCGTGTCAACAATACGTTGTCATACGGATTGGGCTACGTGGATGCTTTTGCAGAGTGGGCCTCCAGTGTATATGGCACCAGGTACGCCTTTTCGGAAAAGGCCGTCAGACTGGCGGTCGATTATTATCTGGATGGTATCTGCAAGCAGATGGTGTGTGGTCGGATAGAAGATCCGGGCATTCAAAACAGGGATATTACGCGAAAACATGGCAGACTGGTTTTCTCGTCTGTCACCCCCTCACGACTGATGAAAGTTACCACCTACAGACATGGAGAACTGGAAAATGTGGTTAAGGCCAGAGAAGGGAAGAAGTATACGCCCGCTTCGTTTGCCAAGTTCTTCTGGCAGAGTGAACACTTTGTATTCCAACGTCCTCATTTCTATACGTCGGTACGCATGTTTTCTTCCCGAAACAGAAACATGGAGGAACCTTATAACGGTGAAGGATTGAAGAACCATTTCAGAGGGGACGGTACTAACTACCTGTCCTTGGATGGGGAAGAATATGTAAATTTGGCCCCTGTCTACGACTGGTCATGCATTCCTGGTGCTACAACCGTCCGCCTGGCCGAGATGCCCTCCGAGAAGGAGATACAGAAAAAGGGGGAAATGGATTTTGTAGGCGGTGTGACGGATGGCTTGTACGGAGCTGTGGCTTTCGACTTCTCCAGTCCTCATAATCCGTTGTATGCCAGAAAAAGCTGGTTCTTCTTTGACGACATGTATGTTTGCTTGGGAGCGGGCATCAAATCGGAGGCCGAATTCCCGATTGTGACAACCGTGAACCAGTGCCGCCTGTCAGGCGAGGTGATGGTCGGAGCATCGGATGGGAGGAATGTATTGACTTCAGGCCGTTTTTCTTCTGATTGTCTTCGTTGGGTCTGGCATGATTGTGTGGGCTATGTTTTCCCCTTCGCACAGCATGTTGAAGTGCAGAATGGACAGGTACAAGGAGCTTGGGCCAACGTGAACCGACAAACCAGTTCGTCCAAGGCAATCGTCACGGACTCTGTTTTCAAATTACTGGTCAACCATGGAAAGTATCCGCGTGGAGAGGAATATGCTTACTATGTGGTTCCGAATGTCGATAGGGAAAGTCTTTCGCGTTATGTGAAAAACGCTCCTGTGCGGATTTTGTCGAACACCCGTCAAATGCAGGCGGTGGAGCGTCGGGACGGCAAACTCCTTTATGCCGTGTGCTATGAAGCCGGTCGGTTGGATTGTGGAAAAGGGAATTCGATTGAAATGAATACGCCCGGCCTGTATATGGTGCACTTTGATATGCGGGGAAAAATACGTTCGTTGGCGGTGTCCGACCCTACTCGCAAGCTGCCGTCCATGCGGTTGTCTGTAAAAGGACATTGCTTTCCTGTTGATAAAGCATTGCTTTCATCTTGCGAATACAATGCTTTGTCTGATGTAACCGAGATGGTAGTCCAGATGCCTCAAGCCGAATACGCAGGGAGGAGTGTTGTTATTGAATTCGAAGCAAAGAAGTAATAAATATAAAGAATCGGAAAGTCCGTTATGAACAAAAGATTTTTATTGTTGCTACTATCTGTCGTTTGTGCAGGGTGGGTGTCGGCTCAGGAATCCTACCGATATCTGAGCCTGGATATGAAACGGATGGAGGAAGTACGTGCTACGGAGGCCGGCCGGAGTGAAAGGGACGGTTGGATAAAACGGGCCGATGAACAGCTGAAGAAAGGACCTTATTCGGTTACCTATAAGAAAGCTCTTCCGCCCAGTGGCGATAAGCATGATTATATCAGTATGGGCCCTTATTGGTGGCCTAATCCGAAGACGGCCGACGGCTTGCCTTATGTCCGCAGGGATGGAGAACGCAATCCGGAAAGGAACAAGTATTCGGATGCCAGCCAATTGTCGAAAGTGATAGACGGCGTCTTTACTTTGGGAAATGCCTATTATTACACGAATGACGAACGGTATGCAAAGAAAGCATTTGGGTTGGTAGACACTTTTTTTGTGAATCCGGCTACCCGCATGAATCCCAATTTGAAATACGGGCAATTTATTCCGGGCATCTGTGAAGGGCGGGGCATCGGAATCATTGAGACACGATTTATGGGCCGTTTGCTCGAAGGGATTACTTTGATGCACGGAGCTGAAAGCTGGGACAAACATGTGTATGAGGGGCTGAAGCAATGGGTTGGGGAATACCTGAACTGGTTGCAGACCCATCCGTATGGGATCGATGAAAGCAAGGCACACAACAATCATGGAACTTATTATGATACCCAGTGCGTGGCTATGCATCTGTTCTTGGGGCAGGTGGACGAGGCAAAGCGTCTGATTGTGGAGTCAACGCAGAAACGTCTGCAGAAGCAGGTAGCTAAAGATGGAAGCCAACCGCACGAACTGGAAAGGACGAACTCTTGGGGGTATGCGACGATGAACCTGCAAGGCTTTATCCTTACGGCGAAGATGGGAGAAAAAATAGGCGTGGATTTATGGCATTATACGCACGACGGACAGATGTATCTGAAGTCGATGATCGACTGGTTTGTCCCTTTCCTGAAAAAAGAAAAGGTATGGACGTGGAAGCAAATAAGCAAGGCAAAAGTCGACGCGATGGAGGATGTCTTGCGGACGGCGGCGCTTGTGTATGGCGACCGGTCTTATTCTGAACTGGCCGATAATCTGCAGCCTATTCATGAACATATCCAGTAGATAAAGAAGGAGGACTGAGTAAAAAGAATGTGTGGTTCAATAGTATAAAAACAATATAATAGGTATGTGTTGTAAAAAGATAAGTATCATTGCTGCTTTACTGGTTGTTTGTTCTCTGTTGGGTTGTAATCATGCTTCTTGGGCGGACAGCGGAACAGGGGATTTGCTGAAAATCAAGGAAAATTTCAAGAAAGTCTACATCACAGGTTCGCCCTTGGCAGACGGACTTCAAAAGGGACTGGAGGCCAATCCGCCGGGTTTTGGCGTATCGGACAGAGTGGTGATGGAACTTCAGCAGCGGGTTCCTTTCAGTAAGGCTTTCATTGAAGAGCTGCTTGCCAAGCAAAATGAGGAGGGGGCCTGGACGGATATCAATTACGCCGACAAGACCCGTTCGGGTTGGGAGCCCCGTCTGCATCCTGAACGCATTTTGGGCCTGGTGAAAGCCTGTCAGGATGAAAACAGTGAGTATTATCAGGCGGAAAAGGTGATTCGGGCCGTACACGCTGCTTTGGGATTCTGGTTCAAGGAAAAGCTGAAATGCCCGAACTGGTACTACAATCAGATTGGTGTGCCGCGTACGCTGGGTGTAGCCTTCATTTTGTTTGAAGAACATCTGACGGCCGATGAAAGGAAGCAGGCCGTCGAACTGATGAAAGATTCGCGGTTTGGCATGACGGGGCAGAACAAGGTATGGCTGGCCGGCAATGTGATGATGCGGGCTTTGCTCGAGAATGACCAGGCTCTGGTTCAACAGGCGCGGGATACCATTGTGTCGGAAATCCGTACAGGGCAGAAGGAAGGCATCAAGGACGACTGGAGCTTCCATCAGCATGGCCCCCAGCAACAGTTCGGCAACTATGGCCTGGCCTATATCAGCAGCATGAGCCTTTTCTCCGGCCTGTTTGCTGGAACCTCGATGGCTTTTTCGGATGAACAGTTGGGCATCATCGGCTCGTTGCTCGACAAGGGCTATCAGTGGGTGATCTGGAAAGGCAATATGGACGTCAGCGCTTTAGGGCGTCAGCTGTTCCGGTCGGCACCCGAGCATAAGGCTTTGGGAGCAGCTTTTGCCGCCGTAGAGTTGGGAGGCGGGAAAAACCGTTTCTGCAATGAAGTGGCCGAGAGGATGACGCGTAACTGCTTCAGCCCGAAGAAGAATACGCTGGTGGGGCACAAGCACTTCTGGCAGTCCGACTATACCCTCATGAGGCAACCCTCCTGGATGGCTTCCCTGAAAATGGCTTCTACGCGCGTACTGGGCACAGAGAGCATGAATGGAGACAATAAGAAAGGATATTATCTGGCAGACGGCGCCCTGTTCGTCTATGGTAGCGGGCGGGAGTATCTGAATATCTTCCCCGTGTGGGATTGGAGAAAAGTGCCGGGTGTCACGACGTATGCGAGCGATGCTGCCGTACCTGTGTTGAAGAAGTCATACTATCCCGGCAACGGGTCGGACTTTGTCGGAGGCATTTCGGACGGAAAGCAGGGACTGAGTGTGATGGAGTTGAAGCGTGACGGGCTGACCGTCCGTAAGTATTGCCTGTTTACTCCCGAAGCGCTGGTCGTTTTGGGAAGTGGCATACAGTCGGACAGCCTGTTGCCGGTGACCACCTCGATAGAGCAGTGCTGGGCTGCGGATGAGGCCGAGGTATGGACCGATGGCGCATGGAAGAAATTGCCCACCCGTCAGACGTTTGCCGGGAAAGGCCTTCGCCTGCTCCATGGCCAAAAGGGATACATCATACCGGAGGGACAATGCGTGGCCGAGGTGGAAGAAAGGAGCGGCCGTTGGAACGACATCATGCAGATTTATAGGGAGCAGACAGAAGAAGGGAAAGTGTTCAGCCTTTATATGAATCATGGCACTCGTCCGAGCGGAGCTTCCTATCAGTATTACATCCTGCCCCAGGCCGACCGGAAGGCGGTGGAGCGTTTCTCCACAGACGACTTCAAGGTAATGGTCAATACGGAGAAAATGCAGGTGGTACACGTGGCCAAGGAAGACGCCTGGTGGATTGCAGCGTGGGGGAAAGGAACGTTCACTTTGGAAGCCTCCCTTCGGGTGGATGTCCTCACTCCGGGACTTTATTGCATCAAGCGGCAGGGCGATTCGTTCCAGATACTCTGTGGCGACCCTACACAACAACGCGATTCATTGGTGCTGGAAATCAACGGTGTGAAGAAAACCATTCAGTTGCCCCAGGGAAAGGACAGGGGAACGGCGGTCGCTTGTAAACTCTGAGCGTCTGTTCTCGATGGTTCGCATGAATGAGGATATATCAAAATAGCATCACTTCATTTTGATATATCCTCATTTATTTTTACATAAAAGGAGGAAGTCGCGAACTGTTCCGTCCGATGAAACGAACTTCTCCTGGGGATGCCATTTTTCAGGTAGGACCTGAAGACCTTTCAGTCCCTACCTGAAGCCCCTTCAGTCCCTGCCTGAAGACCTTTCAGGTTCTGCCTGAATAAAACCTGAAAACTTTTCAGGTAAAATGAAAACTACACCTGAAAAAATGAGGACTGTTTATCAGTGATTTACGAGGCCTGCTCATCTTGGCAAGCCTTCTTTCAGGAAGGACGGATGTCGGAAGGGGTGGTTTGTTCTTGGACGTAGTGTTTTTGTCGATTTTTACTTGGTTTTCGATTTTTATTTATTATTACATTCTGCGGCCTGTATGAGATTGCTCTGCCATTGCAGGTAAGTCGGCCTGCCCTCTGTCTGTTATTTTTCTCGAAGAGACTGGAAGACGTTTCGGAGCAAGCCTTCGGTCTTGCATGAGACAGCTTTCGGAGGGCTTTCTGTAAAAAGCATCGGCTTCCATGGCCGATTTTTCCCATATTTTTCTCCGTAATATTTTGTACTCGAAGAGATTATTTATATCTTTGCCGTCGGAAACGGATGAAAGGTGGAGGGGCAGTCAAGCTCCTCTTTTTTATTCTTATACGGTTTAATCTGGTATGATAGAGAAAAAAACGATTTGTGAACTTGTAGAAGAGTGGCTGAAGGACAAAGACTATTTCCTGGTCGAAGTTACAGTAAGCCCTGATGACAAGATTGTGGTGGAGATAGACCACAAGGACGGTGTTTGGATTGAAGATTGTGTGGACCTGAGCCGCTTCATTGAGTCGCGCTTGAACCGCGATGCCGAAGACTTCGAGCTGGAAGTGGGTTCGGCCGGTATCGGGCAGCCCTTCAAGGTGCTGCAGCAGTACATCAACCACATTGGCGAAGAAGTGGAGGTGCTGACCAACGACGGACGCAAGCTGAGCGGCGTGCTGAAGGAAGCCGACGAACGGCATTTTATCGTTACCGTTCAGAAGAAGGTGAAGGAAGAGGGGATGAAACGCCCGAAGATGGTGGACGAGGACCTCGACTTTACGTACGAAGAAATAAAATATACTAAATACTTAATCAGCTTTAAATAAGATTATGGCCAAGAAAGAAGAAACAGTCAGCATGGTTGACACATTCTCGGAATTTAAGGAACTGAAGAATATAGACAGAACCACGATGGTGAGCGTGCTCGAGGAATCGTTCCGCAGTGTGATTGCGAAGATGTTCGGTACCGACGAAAACTATGACGTCATCGTGAACCCTGACAAAGGCGACTTTGAGATATGGCGTAACCGGGAGGTTGTGGCCGACGAGGACCTGACCAATCCCAACCTTCAGATACCTCTGAGCGAGGCTCAGAAAATCGACGCTTCGTATGAAGTGGGCGAAGAGGTGACCGATGAGGTGAACTTCGCCAAGTTCGGCCGGAGAGCCATTCTGAATCTGCGCCAGACGCTGGCTTCCAAAATATTGGAGCTGGAGAAGGACAGCCTTTACAATAAATACATCGACAAGGTAGGAACGGTGGTCAATGCCGAAGTCTATCAGATCTGGAAGAAGGAGATACTTCTGCTGGACGATGAGGGCAACGAGCTGCTGCTGCCCAAGACCGAGCAGATTCCCAGCGACTTCTACCGCAAGGGCGAGACGGCACGCGCCGTGGTGGCCCGTGTGGACAACAAGAACAACAATCCCAAGATTATCCTGAGCCGTACGTCGCCCGTGTTCCTGCAGCGTCTGTTCGAGATGGAGGTGCCCGAAATCAACGACGGTCTCATCACCATCCGCAAGATTGCCCGCATCCCCGGCGAGCGTGCTAAGATTGCTGTCGAAAGTTATGACGACCGCATCGATCCCGTAGGAGCTTGCGTGGGCGTGAAGGGAAGCCGTATTCATGGCATCGTGCGCGAGCTGCGCAACGAAAACATCGACGTCATCAACTATACGTCGAACATCCAGCTCTTCATCCAGCGTGCCTTGAGCCCGGCCAAGATCTCGTCCATCCGCCTGAACGAGGAGGAACACAAGGCCGAAGTCTTCCTGAAACCCGAAGAGGTGTCCCTGGCCATCGGTAAGGGAGGTTTGAACATCAAGCTGGCCAGTATGCTGACCGAATATACCATCGACGTCTTCCGCGAGATTGACGGAACGGTAGAGGACGAAGACATCTACCTTGACGAGTTCCGCGACGAGATTGAAGGATGGGTCATTGATGCCATCAAGGGTATCGGCATCGATACGGCAAAAGCCGTGTTGAACGCTCCGCGCGAAATGCTGATCGAAAAGGCCGACTTGGAAGAAGAAACGGTAGACGAGGTGCTGCGCATACTGAAACAGGAGTTTGAAAAAGAGTAAGGAAAGTGCTGATGGTTGGATGTGCCAATGTGTGCTGCTGAAGCCGGTTGAGGCACATTGAGGAGGAAACCAAGAATGTATGCAACTTGTAAGCACACTGGCACATTGGCACATTAAATCATTAAAAGTAATATATGACGATAAGGTTAAATAAAGTAACAAGAGATTTGAATGTAGGGATTACGACGGCTGTCGAATTCCTGCAGAAGAAGGGTTTTGTAGTAGAAGCAAACCCCAATACCAAGATTACCGACGAACAGTTCGAACTGTTGAAAAAAGAGTTCAGTACGGACAAGGATTTGAAAATCAAGTCTGAGAAGTTCCTGCAGGAACGCCAGACCAAGGAACGCAAAGCCTCGGTGGCTATCGAGGGTTATGAAACACAGGATGAAACCAAACCGAAAGTAGAAGAAATAAAGACGGTGGTTCCCGAAGACGTACGTCCGAAATTCAAGCAGGTGGGAAAAATCGATTTGGACAATCTCGGCAAGAAAACAGTGGTCGAGAAAGAACCGGAAAAAACCGTGGAACAGCCTGCTGTACAACCGGAGACTGTAGCGCCTGTGGAAGAAACGAAACCTCAGGCCGTACCGGAACCGGCCGTAGTGGCAGAGCCGGCTGTAGCAGAGGCTCCTGTGCATGCGGTGGAAGAACCTGTACGGGAAATGGCAGATGACGTTGCAGAAAACATCCCGGCAAAAGAGCCGGAGAAGGCGTCGGAGGAAGTGGCTGTTGTGGCTGAAGAACCGCAGCAGGAGGCAGATGAAAAGCCTGCCGAGGAAGCCAAGAAGGAACCCGAAGAGGAAATCTTCAAACTGCGTAAGCCGGAATTTGTCTCGAAAATCAATGTCATCGGGCAGATTGACCTGGCGGCGTTGAACCAGTCTACGCGTCCCAAAAAGAAATCGAAAGAGGAAAAGCGGAAGGAACGCGAGGAAAAGGAAAAACAGCGTCTGGACCAGAAACGGCAGATGAAAGAAGCCATCATGAAAGAGATACGTCGCGAAGACAGCAAGATGAAGGACGATCTGGATGGCGAAGGAGGCGGCAAGAAGAAACGCAACCGCATCAATAAAGAAAAGGTAGACATCAACAACGCTTCCAACTATCAGAAGGGTGGCGACCGTGCAAAAGGTAACAATGCTGGTGCCCAGCAGGGGAGCGGCAAGAAGAATAAGGACCGCTTCAAGAAACCTGTCATCAAGCAGGAGGTGAGCGAGGAAGACGTAGCCAAGCAGGTGAAGGAAACCTTGGCCCGCCTCACGTCGAAAGGCAAGAGCAAGGGAGCCAAATACCGCAAGGAGAAGCGTGAACAGGCTGCCGACCGTATGCACGAACTTGAAAGTCAGGAAATGGCTGAAAGCAAAATCCTGAAGCTGACAGAGTTCGTGACGGCCAATGAGCTGGCCAGCATGATGGATGTACCTGTTACGCAGGTCATCGGTACTTGTATGAGCATCGGTATCATGGTGTCTATCAACCAGCGCCTGGATGCGGAGACCATCAATTTGGTGGCCGAAGAGTTTGGTTTCAAGACAGAATATGTCAGTGCGGAAGTGGCTCAGGCCATTGTAGAGGAAGAAGATGCCGAAGAAGATCTGGAACCCCGTGCGCCGATTGTTACGGTGATGGGACACGTAGACCATGGTAAGACTTCGTTGCTCGACTACATCCGCAAGGCCAATGTAATTGCCGGTGAGGCGGGAGGTATTACCCAGCACATCGGTGCCTACCATGTGACGCTGGAAGACGGTCGTAAGATTACGTTCCTCGATACGCCGGGTCACGAAGCGTTTACCGCCATGCGTGCCCGTGGAGCCAAGGTGACGGATATCGCCATCATCATTGTGGCTGCCGACGATAACGTCATGCCGCAGACCAAAGAAGCCATCAACCATGCCATGGCAGCCGGTGTCCCCATCGTGTTTGCCATCAACAAGATAGACAAGCCTACAGCTAACCCCGACAAAATCAAGGAAGAATTGGCCAACATGAACTTCCTGGTAGAGGAATGGGGAGGAAAATACCAGTCGCAGGATATCTCGGCCAAGAAAGGTATCGGTGTACCCGAACTGATGGAAAAGGTATTGCTGGAGGCCGAAATGCTGGAACTGAAAGCCAACCCCAACCGCAAGGCAACGGGATCCATCATCGAGTCGTCTCTCGACAAAGGCCGTGGCTATGTGGCTACCGTCCTTGTGTCCAACGGTACGCTGAAAGTTGGTGATATCGTTTTGGCCGGTACCAATTATGGTAAGGTGAAGGCGATGTTCAACGAACGTAACCAGCGCATGACACAGGCTGGCCCCTCTGAACCGGCCCTTATCCTGGGTTTGAACGGTGCACCTGCCGCCGGTGACACATTCCATGTAATCGAAACCGAACAGGAGGCCCGCGAGATTGCCAACAAGCGTGAACAGTTGCAGCGCGAGCAGGGCTTGCGTACACAGAAGATGCTTACGCTCGACGAAGTGGGCCGCCGTCTGGCATTGGGCGACTTCCACGAACTGAATGTCATTGTGAAAGGCGACGTGGACGGTTCGGTAGAGGCTTTGAGCGACTCGCTGATCAAGTTGTCTACAGAACAGATTCAGGTCAATGTCATCCACAAGGGTGTAGGTCAGATTTCGGAGTCGGATGTATCGTTGGCTGCTGCATCGGACGCCATCATCGTCGGTTTCCAGGTTCGTCCTTCAGGATCGGCCGCCAAGTTGGCTGAGCAGGAGGGAGTGGACATCCGCAAGTATTCCGTTATCTATGACGCCATCGAGGAAGTGAAGTCTGCAATGGAGGGTATGCTTGCTCCTACATTGAAGGAACAGGTTACCGCTACCATCGAAGTGCGTGAAGTCTTCAATATCAGTAAGGTCGGCGTGGTGGCAGGTGCAATGGTGAAGACCGGAAAGGTAAAACGTACCGACAAGGCTCGTCTGATCCGCGACGGTATCGTGGTATTTACCGGCAATATCAATGCACTGAAGCGCTTCAAGGATGATGTGAAGGAAGTCGGTACCAACTTTGAATGTGGTATCAGTCTGACGGGCTGCAACGACATCAAGGTAGGTGACGTCATCGAAACTTACGAAGAAGTGGAAGTGAAGCAGACGCTTTGATTCTGAACAATAGCTTTTTCAGCCGCAGGCAACGCGGATGACACGGATTTGTCAGGGTGCACGGGATAGCGTGTCGCCGGGCCGTAAGAATGGTGAAATCTGCGTTGTCGGTGTTGTCTGCGGCTCTATTATTATAGAATAGGAGGTGTATGTATGACCACATTAGATATCATTATACTCGTTGTTTTGGGAGCCGGGGCCATAGTGGGCTTCAGTAAGGGTTTTCTCAAGCAGCTGGCCAGTCTGTTGGGACTGGTTGCAGGCTTGCTGATAGCCAAGGCGCTGTATGCTACGGTGGCCGAACGGGTCTTTCTGCCGCTGACCGATTCGCTGACGGTGGCTCAAGGTATTGCCTTTGTCGTCATCTGGCTGGCCGTTCCGTTGGCCTTTCTGCTGTTGGCTTCGTTGCTGACCAAGGCGATGGAGGCTGTTTCGCTCGGTTGGGTCAACCGCCTGTTGGGGGCTGCATTGGGCGCGTTAAAGGCAGCCTTGCTGGTGAGTCTGCTTGTCTGTGTGGTTGAATACATTGATACGGACAACACGATTCTGAAGAAAACAAAAAAGCAGGAGTCGGTGTTATATTATCCGATGGAGAAGTTTGCGGGACTCTTTCTGCCCGCGGCCAGGGAAGTGGCCTCCGAACTGCTCTGACCAATGAATGATGAACTTGAATATAGATGCTATATGCAACAAGAAGAACCAAATAAATACGTCAAGGAACTCACGCAGGAGAAGTACAAGTATGGCTTCACCACCGACGTGCATACCGATGTCATCGAGAA
>UMJL01054254.1_pt1 | contig 28504 bp, 20 predicted proteins | sample 1966071 | NCBI WGS metagenome assembly UMJL01 (sample SAMEA4836148, study PRJEB28245) | human gut metagenome | biome: gut microbiome; material: fecal sample | place: Denmark | collected 2008
AGATTAGCCAGCTTGATGACTAGCTCGCTCATACGCTCGGGGTGCTCGCCACTGGTGGTGAGCGCAAGCGACTGCTTGGTCGCTATCTGATGCGCACTGCGTATGCTACGTATCTTGGTGATCAGATCCACGGCATGCTCCATATCGGCGAGTAGCTGCTTGTCAGCCTGTAGCGTATCGTCTAGATGAGCGTACATGATGGAGTCACCCTCCTGGCGAGGTGCTACATCTTGCCAAAGCTCCTCCGTGATGAACGGCATGAAGGGGTGTAGCAAGATGAAGATCTGCTCGAAGTAGTGGATCGTTCGCTCGTAGACCTTACGGCTCATACTGGTGCCGTAGGCAGGCTTGATAGCCTCTAGGTAAAGGCCAGAGAAGTCGTCTCGGACGAGCTTGTAGAGGAGCGTGACGGCATCGCTGATGCGGTACTTGTCGAAGAGGTCGTCTAGCTCGCTCATCGTCGAGGCGAGTAGCGACTCGAACCACTCCATAGCTACCAGACTAGCTACGTCTGGCTCGACCTCATCGGAGACACTCTGCGTCTTGAGGAAGCGGTAGCTATTCCAGATCTTATTGCAGAAGTTGCGTCCCTGCTCCACAAGGCTCTCATCGTAGAGGAGGTCATTGCCGGCAGAGGTGGCCATCATAAGTCCTAGGCGCACGCCATCGGCTCCGTACTTGTCCATTAGGTCAATGGGGTCGGGCGAGTTGCCGAGCGACTTAGACATCTTGCGTCCCTTGTCGTCGCGTACGATACCCGTTAGGTAGACTTTGTCAAAGGGTCGATCACCCATAAAGTGGTACCCCGCCATAATCATACGGGCTACCCAGAAGAAGAGGATGTCAGGTCCCGTGACTAGGACGGAGGTGGGGTAGAAGTATTTAAGGTCTTCCGTAGGCTCTGAACCGTCGATCTTGCCAAAGAGGCTGATAGGCCATAGCCAGGAGGAGAACCATGTGTCGAGGCAGTCTGACTCTTGGTTGAGCTGCTCGAGGGTTAGGCTGTTGTCACCTGTCTCTTGCTTTGCTTTTGCCAAAGCTTCCTCGGCAGTAGTGGCTACGACGAATTGTCCGTTGGGCAGGTAGTAGGCTGGTATGCGATGCCCCCACCAGAGCTGACGGCTGATGCACCAGTCCTTGATGTTCTCCAGCCAGTAGCGGTAGGTGTTGACAAATTTCTTGGGCACAAGCTGTACGGTATCCTCGAGGACTGCCTGTAAAGCTGGCTTGGCTAGCTCGGACATCTTGAGGAACCACTGCATCGACAGCTTCGGCTCGATAGCTACATCGGTGCGCTCGCTGTAACCGACACGGTTGGTGTAGTCCTCTTCATGGTCAAGCAAGCCAGCCTCCTTGAGGTCTGCGACGATCTCCTTGCGGACTGCGAAGCGATCTTTGCCTGCATACTTGCCACCGTGCTCATTGAGCGTGCCGTCGTTGTTGAAGATGTCTATCGTCTCCAGCTGATGCGTGATGCCGAGCTGGTAGTCGTTGATGTCGTGGGCGGGGGTGACCTTGAGACAGCCCGTACCGAACTCTAGGTCTACGTACTCATCCTCGATGATCGGGACAGAGCGACCTACGAGCGGCACGATGACCCGCTTGCCACGCAGATGATGGTAGCGAGGATCTGTCGGATTGATACAGACGGCCGTATCGCCCATAATCGTCTCGGGGCGCGTCGTCGCTACGATGATGTAATCCTCTGTACCCTCGATGAAGTAGCGGAGGTAGTAGAGCTTGCCCTGATGCTCCTTGAAGATAACCTCCTCGTCCGAGAGTGCTGTCTGTGCCTTGGGGTCCCAGTTGACCACGCGTACCCCACGGTAGATGAGTCCCTCCTCGTAGAGCTTGCAGAAGACATTGATGACCGACTCTGAGCGCTCCTCATCTAGGGTGAAAGCTGTACGACTCCAGTCGCACGATACGCCTAGTCTGCGCAACTGGCTGAGGATAATGCCGCCATACTTGTCGGTCCACTCCCAGGCATGCTTGAGGAAGTCCTCTCGTGTGAGCTGATTCTTCTGAATGCCTTGCTTAGCAAGCTGCTCTACCACCTTAGCTTCCGTAGCAATCGAGGCGTGATCAGTGCCTGGCACCCAGCAAGCGTTATAACCCGATATGCGAGCACGACGGATGAGTATGTCCTGGATCGTGTTATTGAGCATATGCCCCATATGCAGTACGCCCGTCACGTTGGGCGGTGGCATAATGATCGTGTAGGGCTTCTTGCTGTGATCCACGTGTGCCTCAAAGAGCTTGTGGTCTAGCCAGTACTGGTACCACTTAGTCTCGACACCCGCAGGATCGTAGACACTAGTTATCTGAGAAGTGATAGAATCGTCTTGCATTGCTTATAGTCTGTCGTGATATTTGGTACAAAGGTGACTAGTTACGCTGTAACGTGTTGTTACTTAGCTTGTCACGCTATTGTGGTAATTGGGCGAGCAACAAGGGCGCATCAAATGTGTAGAATTTAGTGGCTGGCGAGGCTACTCGCTCTACTCGCAAAGGTAGTGAATTTGCGGATAAGAATAGCCCCCACGGGCTTGTTCGGCTGGTGGGGGCTGTGTAGCGCTCCATAGGCTAGAGCGACTTCTGTCAATAAGGGGACGAAGACCCTGCCTATATGCTTTCGGCTGCTTGTCTGATGCGCTCGCTTAGGTCTAGGAGTGCTTCTCTCATCTGTGTGGCTTCTTCTTGGTTGAAGCCTCCTTGGTTACCGTTTCCATCGATGCCGTCCATTTTGTGGTAAAACCACGAAGAGGATTTGTGAAAGTAAGTGTTTGCAAAGTCTCTCCAAGAGATAGCTTGTAGTACACCCTGCATCTTCTTTTTCATATCGGTGATAAGTTCGGGAGTTGTTATTATTGTTTCCATAAGGATATAGTGTTGAGTGATATTTTCCCCCGCTACGTAGCGGGGTGAGTGAGTTACTCATATGGTTGTCGTACCATTGAGTCAAATAGTTGCTGTAAATCCCATAGTAGCTCGGGATAGCCATTGGGATAGGAGCGGTTGTAATTTCTCAAGCTCTCTATTAGCTCTTTTTCTTCGGGCGTTACCGCCATTTGTATTGCTTCTTGAAGCATCGTTTTTTTGACTTCTTATTGACACTACAAAGGTACTACGAATAATCGTACTGTGCAAATGTTTGCGAGAGTTATAGAGCTACCTCTACGGATAGGGTGATGAGCTGGTGGGGGCTGTGTGGCGCTCTTCTGATGTATGGTTAGCGCTAGTGACTAATACGATTAGCCTGACGATTGGGGGGCAGAAAATGTTGATCTCCACGTGGAAAATTTCAAATCGCTAGGTGAAAAAGAAAAATTCTCCACGTGGACGAGAAATAAAACTTCGGAAGAATCAAATGAAACTTCGGAGGAATTGTTTCTCGCCTACGTGGAGAATCAAAAATAGCCACGTGGAGATCTACGAATCTCTACGTGGCTATCGTGTATTGTCTCGTTTGGCTAAAATATTCTATCCCTAGAGTGCTCTGCTCCCTAGCGCCTCGAAATAGGATCTAGCCAAATAATCACTCCTTAATGCCTAAACGCTCTAGGAATCGTTGACGAGATACGATGAAACGCTCATGCGTAGCCTGAGCCACAACGCCTGCTTGGTCTGTAGCCTCAAGAGCAAAGGTGAGCTTGCGCCCCTCTATCGAGGAGAGCTGTGCTGTGACTGTGATTGTCTCTCCGATGGGTGTCGCATGCTGGTGGTCGGTCGTGATCATCGTGCCGACGGTCGTCGAGCCCTCCTCGGTATAGTTGCGAGCGAGGAGCATCGCTGCGTTTTCCATAAAGGCGATCAGCGCAGGTGTGGCGAGGACAGGCATATCGCCTGATCCAACCTCTGCAGCACTGTGCTTAGGCTCGATGACGTATTGCTTGGTTAGGGTGGTTGCTTTATTATCCATAGTCATATATCGATTACTGGTTGTCACAAGTTATAGTGTTGCCGTCGGAGCTTAGGTGGTAAGTGCGCTGCTCCTCCGCGACATAGCAGGAAAAACCTTCAGAGAAGTCTAGCTTGTGTCCCTTTTGGCTTACCCAGCCGATCTGGCGGGCGGGATTGCCCACGACCAGGGCGTAGGGCGCCACATCACGGATCACGACCGTGCCAGCACCAATCATCGCATAGGCGCCAATCTTGACTCCGCAGAGGATCGTCGCATTGGCTCCGATAGAGGCTCCTCGGCCTATATGTGTGGGGCGAAACTCGTGCTTCCGTGAGACAGCCGCACGCGGGTTAATCACGTTGGTGAAAACGCACGAAGGTCCTAAGAAAACCTCCTCTTCACAATGAACTCCTGTGAAGAGTGTGACATTGTTCAGGACACGGCAGCGGTCGCCTAGACGAACCTCTGGCTGGACGACGACGTTCTGTCCTAGATGACACTGCGCCCCGATGACGGCATCGTGCATAATATGGCAGAAGTGCCAGATAGTCGTACCTGCACCAATGTGAGCCCCCTCGTCAATGATCGTCGTGGGGTCTATGTAGTCGGTCTCGGTAGCTTGGGATGGGTGGGGCATAGAGTAGGGGACTATGGCGACCGACTACTTGATCAGCGACTCGATAGCGTTGAGGTCAGAGCGATAAGCCGTGGAGACCTGCGCCTGATCCTCTACCACCTTGCAACTGTGTAGCACAGTGGCGTGCGAGCGACCACCGAGCAGTTCGCCGATAGCGCTGAGCGACTGATCCGTGTAGCGCTTCGCAAAGTACATAATCATCTGTCTCGCCTGAGCCACATCAGCCTTTCTCGAGCGACTGCGCACCAGCTCTATTGGCACGTGAAAGTATTCGCACACCGTCTTCTCAATCATAGAGACGGTGATTTCTTTCTTCTCTTGCTTGACCGTCTGGCTGACGATCTTCTTGACAAAAGAGGAGGTGATGTCGCAACCCTCCACCGCTGCACGGGTGATAAGCGAAAAGAAGACTCCCTGCAAGCCACGGATGCTACTAGTCACCGTGCGGGCTATGTAGTCGATCATATCTTGGGGTAGTATGCTCCCGCTCTCCTCGCTCTTGTGGCGGAGGTACTCCCTGCGGAGGTCGTAGTCGGGACGCTCTACCTCTATCGTCAAGCTACCCGCTATGCGTGAGATAAGTCGCTCCTCAAGCCCCGCCAGGTTGACCGGCGCCGTATCGCTCGTCAGGACGATCTGCTTGCCCAGCATGTAGAGGTGATTGAAGACTTGGAAGAAGGTGAGCTGCGTCTTCTTCTTGGCGATCAGCCCCTGTATGTCGTCAATGAGTAGCACATCTACCTGCTGGTAGAAGTTGATAAAGTCGTTGGTCGTGTTGGCTCTTGTAGCAGCGACGTACTGCATCTCAAACATATGTGAGGAGACGTAGAGCACCTTTAGCTCAGGGTACAGCTCTCTGATCCGTAGTCCGATCGCATGACACAGGTGTGTCTTGCCAACGCCCGAAGGGCCATAGATAAAGCACGGGTTGAGGGCGCCTTGTCCAGGCTTCTCCGCAATAGAGCGTGCGATGGAGCTGGCGGTTCGATTGGACTCCCCCTGATAGTAGGTGTCAAAGCTCAACTGAGGCTTGAGCTGCGAGTCAAAGTCTGGTAGCTGGCGTGGCTCTGCCTTCAGTGCGGCGGCAGCTCCGTTGGCATTGATCGTATAGGCACCAGCAGCACCGTAAGCATTGCTTGCATAGCTCTGCGTGGGCAGCGTCACGGACGAATTCTTGCGATGAGAGGCTGCGCTGTCTACCAGCGCCTTGTACTTAAGGACTACGTTAGGGCCGATGACACGCTGGAGTACCTGCTTGAGTTCGTTGATGAAGTGTGTCTCGATGTACTCACAGAAGAACTGACTAGGCACACCGAGCGTCATCTCCACTCCGATGAGTGAGACTGGCTTGATGTGTGGAAACCAAGCGTTGTAGACCTCTGGTTGGATCATCGCTTGGAGCAGGACTGTACACTCAGACCACGCCCGCAGGGCAGCTTCTCTGTCAGTCATATTAAGTAGTCAGTTCTATGATAGTAGTTGATGTAACGTGAGACTGTTACCTTTGCAACAGTAGGATAGTCAAGTGACCCAAGAGAAGGCTTCTCTGTGAGGGGTCACTTTTCATTTGCAAAGATCCTAACTTTGACGATGCCACGCAACAGGACAAAACGACAAAAGCACCCCTCCTCCCGTCTATCTGTATTGTTGTCAAAGGGTTACGGTCTAGAGTTGTTGACAGCTAAGGATTTTTGGCTAATCGCCTATTGATTAGCCTATTATACTGATCTGATTGGGGCGTGTATAGAGTAATAGACAATCAAGAACGAGGGCTATCTAAGGGATTACGAATAAGTTACGAGTAGCATCGTTAGATAGCTCCTCGTTGTGGTCGTAAAGTTATATTAGCTTCAGATTTTGAACTGATCAGATGTGTCGGATAGATCGTACGTAAACGGAGTGATCCGAGTCTTTAGCGACTCCGATCACTCCGTTATTTTTGTTCATCTCAGCCGTCTGCGTCTCCGTGGTCTGAGCCGCTGTGGGAGCAGACAAGTCTCAGCATCGTGTGAGTCTAGCCACGGGAGCAGCCAGCACACTGTCTGATCTGCTGGAAGAAGTCGTTGCCCTTATCATCAACCAAGATGAAAGCGGGGAAGTCCTCCACCTCTATGCGCCAGATCGCCTCCATACCCAGCTCGGGGTACTCGAGGCACTCGACACGCTTGATGCTCTCCTGTGCTAGGATCGCTGCAGGACCACCGATGCTCCCGAGGTAAAAGCCACCGTGCGCCTTGCAAGCGTCGGTAACCTGCTGACTGCGGTTGCCCTTGGCAATCATAACGAGGCTACCGCCATGGCTCTGAAAGAGATCTACGTAGGGATCCATACGTCCTGCTGTGGTGGGCCCGAAAGAACCACTAGGCATCCCCTCTGGCGTCTTAGCGGGGCCAGCGTAGTAGATCGGGTGATCCTTGATGTACTGAGGTAGCTCCTCACCACGATCGAGGCGCTCCTTGAGCTTGGCGTGGGCTATGTCACGTCCCACGACGATGGTGCCTGAGAGCGAGAGACGTGTAGAGACCGGGTACTGACTCAGCTGCTTGCGTATCTCGTCCATCGGGCGGTTGAGGTCTACTTTTACGACCTCGCCCTCGGTGCCGTGACGCATAGTCTCGGGGATCAGTCGTGCGGGGTGCTTCTCCAGTCGCTCGATCCATAGTCCCTCCTTATTGATCTTAGCCCGTACGTTGCGGTCTGCCGAGCAGCTCACACCTAGTCCCACGGGACAGGAAGCTCCGTGACGTGGCATACGGATCACACGTATGTCGTGGGCGAAGTACTTACCGCCAAACTGCGCTCCTAGACCAATCTCGTGAGTCGCCTCTAGGAGTCGCTGCTCCATCTCTAGATCTCGGAAGGCATGCCCCAGTTCGTTGCCCTCGGTGGGTAGTTCATCGTAGTACTTAGCACTGGCCAGCTTGACCGTCTTGAGGTTTGCCTCTGCCGAGGTGCCGCCTATGACGAAAGCTATATGATAAGGAGGACAAGCAGCAGTACCTAGCGAACGCATCTTGTCAACTAGGAAGGGGAAGAGGCGCTCCTCCGTAAGGAGTGCTTTGGTCTCCTGATAGAGGTAAGTCTTATTGGCAGAGCCACCGCCCTTAGCGATAAAGAGGAACTTATACTCATCGCCCTCGGTCGCCATAAGGTCAATCTGCGCAGGGAGGTTACACCCCGTATTGACCTCACGATACATATCGAGAGACGCATTTTGCGAGTATCGGAGGTTGTAGCGTGTGTAGGTGTCGTAGACGCCGTGCGAGAGGTACTCCTCATCGCAAGCACCAGTCCATACGTTTTGCCCTTTCTTACCTAGGATAATGGCGGTACCCGTGTCTTGGCAGAAGGGAAGCTGCCCTAGAGCACTCACCTCAGCATTGCGAAGGAAGGTGAGAGCAACAAACTTATCATTGTCCGAAGCCTCTGGGTCGGATAGTATCGATGCGACCTGCTCCTGATGGGCAGGGCGTAGGTAAAAGGCTACGTCGTGCATAGCTCGCTCGGCAAGTATGCGCAGCGCCTCTGGCTCGACTTGGAGCATTTGGTGACCATTGCAGTCGACCGTATGAACGTAGTCAGAGGTGATTAACTCGTACTCAGTCCGATCGGGCCCTACGGGGTACATCGGCTGGTACTGAAACGGTGGTGTGGGCATCTCTCGTGTGTCAGTTAAGTGTGTGTATAGAGAGCCTCGTGACATAGCTCGTCATAGGCTCGAATAGAGTAGGGGAAAATAGTTAGAGACTGAGTGCTAGGGTTTGCTTCTTAGAAGTCTAAGCGTGCGTCCTCCCCCTGCATTCAGTCTCTATCAGGTTTGTAAGAGGCGAAAGCCTCTCGTTGAGTTTATCTTACCAAGCGAAGATAGGTAGTGGAGACATCATCTCGTTGACCTCCTTGCGAACCTTAGCTATCTCAGCTTCGTTCTCAGGATCACGTAGTACGCGGTCTATGAGCTCGACGATGTATGGCATTTTGTCCTCCTTGACACCACGCGTCGTGATAGCGGGCGTACCCACACGGATACCAGAGGTCTGGAATGCAGAGCGTGAGTCAAAGGGTACCATATTCTTATTGACCGTGATGTCAGCACGTACGAGTGCGTTCTCAGCCACCTTACCCGTTAGGTCAGGGTACTTAGAGCGTAGGTCGATGAGTAGGCAGTGATTGTCCGTACCGCCAGAGATGCAGTTATAGCCCATCTTGACAAAAGCTTCGCCAAGTGCCTTAGCATTCTTCATCACCTGCTTCTGATACTCCTTAAATGAAGGATCGAGAGCCTCACCAAAGGCGACAGCCTTCGCAGCGATGACATGCTCTAGCGGACCACCCTGGATGCCTGGGAAGACAGCCGAGTTAAGTAGCTGAGACATCATCTTGACAACCCCCTTAGGAGTCTTGAGACCCCAAGGATTCTCAAAGTCCTTACCCATCAGGATGATACCACCACGAGGACCACGTAGAGTCTTGTGCGTCGTAGAGGTGACGATGTGCGCATACTTGACAGGGTTGTCGAGCAGACCAGCAGCAATCAGACCAGCGGGGTGAGCCATATCAACCATAAAGATAGCGCCGATCTCATCAGCTACCTTGCGGAAGCGTGCATAGTCCCACTCGCGGCAGTAAGCCGAGCCACCAGCGATGATAAGCTTAGGCTTGTGCTGGCGAGCCAGCTGCTCCATCTCATCATAGTCTACCGTACCCGTCTCCTTGCTTACATTGTAGCCGATGGGGTGGTAGAGTGTACCAGAGCTATTGACAGGCGAACCGTGTGAAAGGTGACCACCATGGTCTAGGTTTAGACCCATAAAGGTATCACCCGGCTTGAGGCAGGTAAAGAGGACAGCCATATTAGCTTGAGCACCTGAGTGTGGCTGCACGTTGGCATACTCAGCGCCAAAGAGCTTCTTGATACGCTCTATAGCTAGGTTCTCAGACTTGTCCACCACCTCGCAACCGCCATAGTAACGCTTAGCGGGGTATCCCTCAGCGTACTTATTAGTCATACAGCTACCCATAGCTTGCATGACCTGGTCGCTGACAAAGTTCTCAGAGGCGATCAGCTCAATGCCCTTTTGCTGGCGCTGATGCTCCTGTTCGATCAGATCAAAGATCTCTTGGTCTCTTTTCATTCTATGTGAAATTAAATAAGTTAGTCATCATACATAGGTGTGCGCAGCCCCCTAGCCCCTCAAGCGCGAGCAGAGGCTCACACGAATCTCTCGCAAAGATAACAATAATATCTGAGTTGTGGTAATCTTCACGGAAAGTCCTAGATCCCGCAGTACGAGTAGCTCGACGAAACGAGAAACCCTTTTGTTTGGCTCGACGAGCCGTGTCGCAGATTCGTTTGTATAGAGGCGGACACAAATCATCAGAAAAAGCGGTTATCCACGTGGAGATTTGCGAATGCTCACGTGGAGATAAAAAAATCCCCACGTAGAGGAGAAATGAAACTTCGGAGGAATCAAATGATATGTCCGAGTAAATGTTTCTCGCCCACGTGGAGAATGTGAGATAGCTACGTAGATATTTGAAATCTCCCACGTAGAGACTACTCTCAAGTTTTATGGAATGACTTTCGCTCTCTTTTAGATCGTATAGAGATTAGATCTAGGAAATTACAGCTAGATTATTATTCCTAGAAGGCTTGTTGTATAGAATCAATGTTGATGATGAAGTATCGTCAATAAAGTTGACTCTACCCTTAATACCTTTGCCATCGAAAGAACGTAACACAATACAAACAGAATAATTAACCCACAAAAAAGGAACCGATTATGGAACGAATTATTGAAAAGATCGTCGGACTCAGAGTCCCTGGCGTTATGCTTCTAGTCTCAATGTCAATGACAGGACTCTATGGCGCTGCAACCATAACAGCAGGACTGACTTTCCTTGTAGCTGCTGTCATAACAGCGGGACTTACTGAGTATGGCTTTGATGCCTTATTTAGAGAAGTCATCAAGAAGCTCTATGCGAAGGGCGAGACGAAAGAGTCTCTGGCACGCAAGATAAAGAGAGGCCCTTGGTCTCGTAAGTTGAAGGCAAAGGCACTCAGTGACCTGAGAAAGCTAAACTGATGGGGGGTGGTGTGGTAAGGGTAGTGTCCTCCAATGGAGTGCTGATAAAGTATCGTCAATAAAGTTGACTCTACCCTTAATACCTTTGCCATCGAAAGAACGAAACACTATACAAACAGAATAATTAACCCACAAAAGAAGAAACTATTATGGATCGACTTATTGAAAAAATCGTCGGACTCGGAGTTCCAGGCGTTATGCTTCTAGTCTCGATGTCAATGACAGGACTCTATGGCGCGGCAGCCATAACAGCAGGCTTAGCACTTCTTGGCCCAGGCGGCATGCTAGGCGGCATAGCGACGCTTCTTGTAGCCAGTGCTATCACAGCAGGCCTTACCGAGTATGGCTTTGACGCCTTATTTAGAGGAGTCATCAAGAAGCTCTATGCGAAGGGCGAGACGAAAGAGTCTCTGGCACGCAAGATAAAGAGAGGCCCTTGGTCTCGTAAGTTGAAGGCAAAAGCACTCAGTGACCTGAGAAAGCTAAACTGATGGGGGTGGTGTGGTAAGGGTAGTGTGGAGCTTTCGGATAAAAACAGAGTAGCTTGCTGAGATTTCAGTAACTTTGGTACATCCGAGAGCAACATACTAACCTAGCTCACTTCACTGGTACTTAAGACTGCTAACTGGAATGATATGCTCGAGGTAAGACTGATTAGAAACACTTAAAAGACTGAATGATATGTCTGCGAATAAGATTGTATGGAAAAGGCGATTAGTTGTTGATCGGTGTCTTAGAGATAAGACAAAACCTAAAGGCTATCAGCTGAAAGAGATAATGGATAAGTGCAATTATGTCCTTAAAGCTGATGAGTATCAAGTCACCTCTCCCACTACCATAAGGGAGGATATTCGTGAAATAGAAGATTATTGGTGGCCTCAATCGAAGATAATAAAGACAAAAGGCGCTGACCGGCGCGAGCTATATTATCAATATGAAAACTTAGACTTTACCATTAACCAAGAAATACTAACTGACCAAGAGTTTGCGAAGCTTGATCAAGCAATTAAGCTGCTCAGCAGGTTTGATGGGCTGCCTCAGTTTGAGTGGATTGATGAGATGCGCTCTCGCTTAAAATCTGTTCATAGCTTCGCAAAATCCGCTCATAGCTTCGCAAATAAAGAGCAGATGGTAATTAGCTTTGACGAGAACAAGGAGGCCTTTGGGAAGCAGTATATATCTCTTCTTTTTGATGCAATTACGAGCCGACAAGCTCTAAACATCACATATCAACCATACCACTCGGAGCCGATTACTTATGTGTTCTCTCCGTACTTTCTCAAGGAATATCTTAATAGGTGGTTTGTATTGGGACAAACCACAGAATACGACAACATCACTATATTCGCCCTTGACCGTATAAAGGAAATAGAAGGTTCTACTGAAAAATACTTACCCAACGACACAATTGATTTCAATACCTATTTTGATGACATTATAGGTGTTTCAATAGTTCCAGATCAAGACAAAGAAGTCATTCGACTGAAGGTCTCAGATGCGCAATACCCTTATATAGAGAGCAAGCCTATCCATCACTCACAAAGAGTAGTATCTGATGAGCCAGGGAATATTATGATTGAAATCGAAGTAATCCCAAATCCTGAGTTAATCCAAAGACTTCTTTCTTTTGGTGATAATGTCGTTGTGATGACGCCCAAATCTCTTCAGGAGAATATAGCAAGCATACTCTTGAAGAGCATAAGTCAATACAAAGAGAGCAAGTGACGAAATCAAAGTACTCTAAAATAGTTATAGCCCAAAAGCGATTATGAGTTTATTTAGTAGCTTGTTTAGGTGGTTTAAAAAGGAACCGACCTCAGACACTTGTGAAGATAGAGAGAGGCGATACCCATCGGAACAGTCAGCAGATATGTGTAGTCAAGAAAACGACACTGTTGAGGTGGAGCGAGGAGATATCGTACTAGGAGTCATCAGAAAAATAATAAAGGGCGGATTGCTCGTAGATATCGGGTTAGAGGACATGGCGTTTCTACCAAAAGAAGAAACGGGATCGCACCCATACACATGGAATCGCTTGTTGGGGAAAGAGCATACCTTTGTCGTCTTGAAAAGCGAATATGGTAGTGTAGTCGTCTCATTGAGGATAGCTCTAGAGATTGATCGGCAAAAACGATTAGACTTTAATGCTGGAGATGTATTAGACTTTAATGTTGGAGATGTAGTAGAAGGCAAGGTCCTAAAACGGAACAAAGGAGGATTCATCATAGAAGTTTGCGAGAAAAAGGTGTTTATGCCATACTCTGAGGCTGGTATTCTTGAGGAGTCTGAGCGTGAGCGCTTGATTGGGCAGACAATGGAGATGATGGTGAAAGACTCTAATGTCGACAGTGTCATTGTCTCTTTGAGAATGATGCACAAAGACAACGAGCGAAAAGTAAAAGAATTAATGGAGTCTAGCCAATCAGAGTGGGAAGGCATTATCGTCAGACGTGACAGCCGGGGCTATATCGTCAGCATCAAAGGAATAGAGGCTCTTTGGCCATCTCAATGCATCCCATGTACAGAAAGCAATGATTTAATCTCCAGTCGATGGGAATTCATCTTTTCAGATTTCTCCGATTCGTCTAATATGCCGACTGTAATAAGGGTCATTGATAGAGACTTGGCACAAAAGAGCGATGAGGAGATAGAAAACCCAGCTGAAAATAGATTTAAACTCAGAGTGCTTGATGTTCATCAAAACCATTGTGCATTTACTGAGCCCTTTGGGCAGTATGTCGCTGGGGTTCTATATGGACACAACATTAAGGCAGATGGGCATTCACTACCTGTCTATATAACCGACTTCTTATTGGAGATATACAGTACTTTAGATACTCCTGTGACCTTTGAAGTGATAGGCTCATTTGCAAGTGGTGGACTTGAGTATGCGATATTAAAAAAGGATCATAAGACCTTTTACTCTGATGAGGCAAAGAGATATTTTCTTAACCTCAAAGTGGGTGATAGTATGGCGTTAAAGCTCTTAGGAGCTACAGCTAACTACAAAATACTCAAAGATCCCAAGCACGCCTTTTGGGGAATTGTCAGTCATGAGGCATTTCGCAAATACAGCGAGGTTAGAGGTGATGAAGTCCTTTTGCCTATTGCGTCTATTCCGAAAGCCCCATCACTGCCAATCGTATTCGGGGAGCTTTTGCCTACTTACATTCAAATAAATAGATCGCGCGAAGCACAGCTACAGGAGCGATTAGAGCAGTTATTTACCCCGTCTGAATTAAACGCAATGGATATAGAGGATCGGTATACAATAGAAGGGATGCTCGACTTATATCCCACCTTGGGCGTGATAGATCCTAACTCTAAAGAGGTAGAGGTAGATAAAGACATACAAATTGTCATTTCGCAAAATGTCCAACTAGATCTCGTCGGCCATCAAGAGATAGGCGAAATTCGGGAAATGATAGAAAGTAGTAATTTTTGGGTAGCTCCTTTCCTAAGACAAAACAAAATTTCGGCGCTTACACTTTTCAATGAGAAGGGGCTTGTAATGGTGGTAGAGATAGATAACAAACAATTTCATCTCGTCTCGATAGGAGATGCCAACGAGACAGAGAGATATCTCAAAATTCGAAAAAAGTCAAGTTACACAAAACTCAAGATTAGAGGGAGACGCATTTCAATACAAGAGATCACAGACACAGCTCCATATAAATGTGATGCGGAGTATGTTTGGCAGTATATCTATCGGCTAAGGGAGTATGTAAACATAAAAAACAAAGTCAAAGAGAGTACTGAGAACTGGGTTAAAGGTCGCTCCAAAAACTTTGATATCCAAGAAAACATTCTGAGATATCAGAAGGATAGGGAAATTGAACGTTCTGGTCAGGAGATGAATCTCTCAGCTGAAAGATTGACTCTTGCAGCAGGAGCTTTTCAAGGAGATAGTGGAGCTCTTAAGTTAGATATAAATGCCACCGAGTTTGAGTCGTTTTTGGGTGGTGCAGAGGAAGGCTTTGCCTATACTAAAGATAATGCTGGAAATCGCAAAGAAACAGGAAAGCTAACTGCAATACCAGAAGAGGGGTACTTTTGGACTGTAGGTCGAGAGGGGGTAGACTTAAGCGAGTATCTTCGTAGTGGTATTACCCTCTGTGCGGACGTTGATGTAAGACACTTGGATATACAAATTAAGGCCTTACAGAGATTTACTTCTTATGATAATGGGGAGAGCCTACTCCAATTACTCATCGGAGACAATATCAAAATCCCCAATATTGAGAAGCTGAAGGACACTCAATTCTTCAACCCATGCTTGCAGAATGCGGAAGATGGAAATAGACAGCCTGAGGCCGTCTTAAAAGCTCTAGCACTAGAAGAAAAAGGTATTCTTCTCGTTCAAGGACCTCCAGGAACGGGTAAGACCACGGTTATTGTTGAGGTGATAAGACAACTAGCAAAGCAAGGCAAAAAGGTTTTAGTCTGTAGCCAAAGCCATGCAGCAGTAGATAATATCTATAAGAGAATAAACCGTGAGGACATAGGACTATTGCGAATAGATGATAAGCAAAACCCCTCAAGTACATATGGCTTGGCTGACTACACCTCTTTCATAGAGAACAACATATTGTTATTGGATAAGCTCCATCAAAGCGGGGACAAAAACGACGATGATATTCGATCGTTTATTAAGTCATTCAAATACGATAATTTCGTCGAGGAATTCACTGATTTCCATTTGAATCTTCTCAACGATTACAACTCAATCAAAGATGTTGATGCCGAAAAGCTGGCGAATCTACTTCAGAATCTAAGTGAAAATGTGAAAGGTGTGTCACGTGATCTGCTACATGAGCAATCATACCAAAAAGCGGAAGTAATCCTAGGCACATGTATTGGCATAGGAATGGACAACATCTTGAGGAAAGGCTGGATTAAGTTTGATATGGTCATAATTGATGAGGCTGGAAAAGCAAACTTGGCTGAAACAATCGTGCCGATGCAATTAGGAAGTAGGTATCTCTTAGTTGGAGATGATAACCAGCTACCTCCATTTGTAGATACCGAGCTTATCTCAGATATGATTCAGAACGAAGGTGGTGAGAGAGACAAAAAAGCCATGCGAAAGGAGATAGAGGAGGCTATGAGTGTATCCTTGTTTGAGTATTTCCATTATCATACGGATCCAGGCTTTCCTGATGAGTGTGTTGTCACCCTTAACTATCAGTATAGAATGCACCCAGACATTGGGGACTTTATATCGGATGTTTTCTACAAAAGTGTTGTCCGAAATGGTGCTAACACCAGCCAGAACACCCTCTCTCTAGAAGGATTTGAAGAGGCTGTGACAGTATATTCTACAGAAAACGACCCAAAGCATTATGAAACTGATGCCAACCCAGGATATTTCAATAAGCGCGAGGCTGAATATATATGCGAGATTATGCCCAAGATTCTTTCTGTACTCGAGTCTCATAAGGAGCTCACCTTCGGGATTATCACTACTTATGTGGCACAAAGAGAGTATATCAAGAAGATGCTCGAAAGAGAGGGCCATGCTAATTTGATGGATAGTGTTTATACTGTCGACTCTATTCAAGGGAATGAGTTTGACATTGTGCTATTCAGCTTTGTGCGGTCATTTCCTAAGGAGGTCAAAAAGAAAGTCTCCTTTTTAGATGATCTAAGGCGATTAAATGTGTCACTCAGCAGAGCAAAAAGAAAGCTAATTATAGTAGGAGACATGGACACTCTCACTAGACCAAGAGTGCATATCAGACTATCTGATAGCAAAAGTGGTATTCAGCCCATACAGGTATTTGAGAGGCTGAGGAAGAAATCCACCATACTATCCTATGAGAGCTCAGATATCGAGAAATTTAAAAGCAAGGGCTACCAAGTAAACAGCACATTTGAGAAGTGTACATGGAAGGAGATAACTGGAAGAAACAATAAGGGGAAACCTATGGTGCGGTCTAGAATCGAAGTCACCCTCCCAGACACAAACATAAGAGTGTCTATGCCAGTACATAAGACTTTCTTGATGGAATGCACTCCTAATACAAAGATAGATATCAGATATATCGGGTCGGATAAGGACTCACGACCACAATTCGAGTTTTCGGATGCTCTACTCAGAGAGAGATTCGGCTTTTACAACCTTAAGGAGAGTATAGAGTATATCAAGACCAAAAAGAGAGAAGATAATCCTATCAAAGGTGTAGTAACGAAAGCTGAACTGGCTGAGTATGGTGGGTTCATAAACTTTATAAAGTGCAGAGGACTGACAGCTGTCGCCTACACCAATAAACCACTAAGTTGTAATAGCGTATACAGATTCAGAGTCTACAAAGTAAAAGAAGAATCCAGCAAACAAATATGGATAACGCTAAACGTAGATGAGTGATGAAGAGAAAGACATTATTAGATTTTGATCAGAAGCTTCAAGAACTTGCACAGAGTAAGGACGGAGTAATCGTAGGATACGTATTTGTCAGCACTCCTATCAAGGTGTTCAATATTGAGTATTCCCGAACCAATAATGACGCTTACTTTGCGCTTTATCAAGCAATAGTTGGATTGCTTGAGCTAGATAACAGCATTAGCACTAAAGCTATGTCAGCTCTATTGGGTTCTGCAGAAGTCTTTATCAGGAAGATTGTGAAAGACTTAATATCGGATGGATGTCTCATGCGAGATGAGCTTACCCAACAGGTGAGTGTTACGAATAGGGGTAGAGACATATACCTTGACGATGCTAGAGGTGCTAGAAAGGAAAGGGTAACGAACTCGATAATCCTTGATGGGACAACATTAGAGCTGCTTCCGAAGGAGTTTTATGACTTAGACGATAGGCTATCAATACAGGAGAGATACTCAGATTTTCCCGCTAGACCCTTAATGCAAGATGATCCAGTGATACAGGAGACTCTCGACTATATACAGCAAAGTATAGACGACAATGATTTTGACTATGCCTTAGGGGAGGGTGTTGAAGACATTGTGTATCATAGCTCCGACGATAGAGCCCTTAGAGGGCCGATGATTCTATTTGTATCGACTCGCACACAGGGACTCAAAAAGATACTTTGTCTCAGAGGGCAAGAAACCGAAATCCCAACAATGAGGGACAAGATGCAAAAGTATTATTTCGTGCTTAAGGACGGAAGTTTCAACCATAATTCAGGGATAAGTCGTAATAGCGATGTCGCAAAGTCTGCATATTACTTCTCACGAAACGACTTAGCTACTTTTTTGAGCAAAAGATACTCTTTGCAAGGAGATCGATGGAAGTCTGATATGAAAGACCTCACTGGTCTGGAGCCATTAATAATCACCGAAGAGATATTTGACAACTCGAGAAATCGCCAATTAATCCTTGCAGACATAAAGGATCGCTGTATCAAACTACAAATGTCAAGCAAGGCTGGAGAACTATTTATCGAGGTTACAGTGAGCGATGATTTATTCAAGGCTTGTGATATATACGACAAAATACTAGAATGGGAAGCCAATCACAGAAACCAAGCATTTACGAAACAAGATCTTCAGTTTATATTGTCGAACTATAAGGAAACAGATTGGAGATACTGGCTTATTAAGTTCCAGAGAATGGACATCCTAGAATACATTGACAGAAGCGAACATTTTAAATACACCAGCATATAATGATAAGTGACTATCTAGTAAACGACTCTACGGGCAAAGACGCTTTGACCCAAGCTATCTTAGAGCTCATCGAAAAGTCTCGGTCCAATATTAAGATCGCAAACTTCTTCTTCCAATATAAAGGAGTGGTTGATGCTATGTCACGAGCCCTCGATCGAGGGGTGGCAGTATTTGTTTTGTCAAACATCAAGACAAACAAATATGGTAAGGAATCTACTAAAGAGGAATTACAGAATGACACGACATTCTTTAATCTTACTGAGCTCAGTTATTCTGGAGCACATATAGGACTTCTCAATGATCTTCACGCCAAGTTTCTCATAGCAGATAGCAAAGAAGCTATAGTTGGGAGTGCCAATTTCAAGGAAGCGAGTCTCAAAAATAAATCGGAATCTGGTCTGAGAATTATTGGGGAAGACATCAGAGCCCTTGAGTATGTTTTTGAAACTCTATACTGCAATGCCGACATCAAATCGTTTTCTTCATCAAGTGGTCGTCACGCTTTCATCACTCAAACCTCAGTGGCCTCTATCAATAAAGCAATGCTAGAAAACAGCAGGATGCGCTTTACAATTGTAGCCTCAAATTCATACCGTAATGCTGATCACCACTCTAATCTGCCTAAAGATAAGGAGGCTGGAGTAATATCCATATACCAAAGTATTCTTAAGGTCGTAGAGACTGCAAAAGAATATATTTATATCGTCAACTGGCATTTCAAAGCTTTGGGAAATCTTCCAGAGCTACTTGACGCCTTAAAACAAGCGAATCGTCGAGGAGTCCAAATTGCTTTAGTGAGTAGCGTTAGTGATGCAGAGGATCGCAATCAAAAAGCCGTAGATAAGTTAATCAAGATCGGATGCAAGCATTATGGACACAAGAATAACCATGCTAAGTTTGCGGTAAATGAACACTCAGGACTCCTTTTTTCCGCAAATATCGATGGCGAATCAGGACTACTAACAGGATTTGAGGTGGGGTGTATGCTGAGTCAAAGTGAGCGCATTGAGGCTGTCCGCCATTTCCAAAACTTGGTCGGAGAGTGTGAACAGATAAAAGATAGACAATAAAATATGGAAGCTAAAATGGACGAATTAAGAAAGCAGTGGTTGGACCTAAGCAAGCAAGGTCTATATCAGGAAGCGCGAGACTTATACTACGACGCTTTGTTCCCAATTGTGTCAGAGCAGTTTGCACATAAGTATCAGCGAACTATAGGCCAAATAGACGTGCTATTCTCTATTCTTGGATATAGTCCAGAGCCTGCACTTTTGATGCAAAAGGCGCTCAAGCCTAGAGTACACATAATATGTCACGCTATGAAACCAGATGCGGGAGATGATGAGATCAAAAAGATACTCCAGCAGCATAAATCTATGGACTTTACGTACCTAGAGTTCAGATCCGAGACCTTTGATGATATCTATGCTACGCTACGAGAGCAGATGTTGCAAAACCCATCTTCATCATATGCCATAGACATTACAGGAGGGAAGAAGTCTATGGTAGCATCGGCTGCGATCTTTGGTAAAGATTATAATTGCAAAGTGCTGTATGTAGACTTTGATCAGTACGACTCAGACTTGCGAAAGCCAATTCCTGGCTATGAGCGTTTGAATGTCGTTTACGACCCTATTAAGCAATTTTCCGTCATTCACCACCCATCTGTTCGTATCCCAGTCTTAGAAATTACTGAAGACGAAAAAAATAAATACACCTACGGTAAGAGATACAAGGTAATAGACGATATATCACTCTGGGGTGTCTATTCTTTTAACACGGCATCACGCTGGTTAAAGTGCAATGGTGGATACATTGCCATCTGGGATGACGAAAAGTAAATAAGCAGGATCTTGTATGCTTCAAGACGCTTTTTACCGAGTCAACGGTCTTCTCAAGGATGACGGGCGCACGAGATCGGGCGTCCATCGTCTTATCAATGCGGCTGGTAGTGGCGCTCGTAGTCCAAATCTTTATCGTGGCTCGGATTACGGAATTAAAGAGTGATTGGTGTACACACCATACGATACTATTTTGGTATCTTTGCAGGTAGATATCACGAGAGCCTCGAGGGCTTTCGCTACATAATATAGTTTATGCTCAAAGAAATCTTATCCATCTCAGGTAAGCCAGGACTCTTTAAGCTCCTGACACACACTAAGAATAGTATCATCGTCGAGGATCTAGAGACGAAGCGTCGTATCCCTGCGTATGCCTCGGATCGTGTCGTATCTCTAGGCGATATATCGATCTACACGACTACTGAAGAGGCGCCTCTGCGAGAGATCTTGCAGACGCTACTCGACAAGTATGAGGGCAAGACGGTAGACCTTAAGGGGCTCAGTGGCAAGGAGGCTTACTTCGACCTTTTCGCAGAGGTACTCCCCGAGTACGACCGTCAGCGTGTCCACGACAACGATATCAAGAAGATCTTTCGCTGGTACAATATCCTCGTAGAGACGGGTCACACCGACTTCTCCGAGCCAGCACCTGAGGAGACTAGTGAGACTAGTGAGGAGACTCCTGCTGAGGAGTAACAAAGCCTCTCTGGAGCCGAGTATGGCTCACCGACTCTTGTCTAATAACTTTACCACATAATATCATGTACAAAGAACTGAAGAACTTCCTCGCTAAGGAGATCCAAGACACCAAAGATGCAGGTCTCTACAAGGAGGAGCGCATTATCATCACCCCTCAGACGGCCGCTATCAAGGTAAAGGGGGGCAAGGAGGTCTTGAACTTCTGCGCCAACAACTATCTGGGTCTCTCTGACAATCCTCGCCTTATCAAGGCTGCTAAGGATATGATGGATTCGCACGGATACGGTATGAGTAGTGTACGCTTCATCTGCGGTACGCAAAATATCCATAAGCAACTCGAGAAGGCTATCGCACACTACTTCCACACGGAAGACGCTATCCTCTACGCTGCTTGCTTTGATGCTAACGGCGGTGTCTTCGAGCCACTCTTTGGCCCAGAGGATGCGATTATCAGCGACTCGCTGAACCACGCCTCGATCATCGACGGTGTACGTCTCTGCAAGGCTAAGCGCTATCGCTACGCTAACGCTAATATGGAGGAGCTAGAGAAGTGCCTTCAGGAGGCTCAGGAGCAGCGCTTCCGCATCATCGTCACAGACGGTGTCTTCAGTATGGACGGCAACGTAGCTCCTATGGACAAGATCTGCGACCTCGCTGACAAGTATGACGCTCTCGTGATGGTCGATGAGTGCCACTCGGCAGGTGTGGTCGGTAAGACGGGTCGTGGTGTTGCTGAGGCTTTCGACTGCTTCGACCGTATCGATATTCATACCGGTACGCTAGGCAAGGCATTCGGTGGTGCTGTAGGTGGCTTTACGGCTGGTCCTAAGGAGATCATCGAGATACTACGTCAGCGCTCTAGACCTTACCTCTTCTCTAACTCACTGCCCCCCGCAGTGGTTGGTGCTGGTATCGAGGTCTTCAAGATGCTCGAGGAGGATGACTCACTACACACGAAGCTGATGGAGAATGTCAACTACTTCCGCGATAAGATGCTCGCAGCTGGCTTTGATATCAAGCCTACACAGAGCGCTATCTGCGCAGTGATGCTCTACGACGCTCCGCTATCTCAGCGCTACGCTGCTCGTCTCCTCGGGGAGGGTATCTATGTGACGGGCTTCTACTATCCAGTCGTACCGAAGGGCGAGGCTCGTATCCGCGTTCAGCTCTCAGCAGCTCACGAGCGCGAGCACCTCGACAAGGCAATCGCTGCCTTTATCAAGATCGGTAAGGAGCTGGATGTGATTAAGTAGAGACTGTTGCAAAAGTCAACAGTCTCACAATCTTGCCTACAAGATTGTCTAGACTTTGCAGAAAGGATGAAGCGCAAGGCGCTGAGGGTGAGGTCTGAAACTCACATACCTCCGAATGTGACCGAAGCCGAATCCCGAAAGCAACACAGCGATTCGCCTTTATGCAACAGTCTCAAGTAATCACAGCACTCAGCAAAGCATAACTAACAACGAAGGTGACTAGACGCTATCCCATCACATCGGGAGTGCAGATCTAGTCACCTTCCTTTTTATATTAAGTAGCTATACCATTATATATATGTCCCTGCGAATAGTCGTAGATAGTTCTATCCCATACCTTGCCGACGGTATGCCCCTCGGGGTCGAGGTGCGTTACCTGCCGAGTGGAGAGATAACGGCCGAAGCGGTCGCTGATGCTGACGCCCTGATGATCCGTAGCGTGACGCATTGCGACCGTACGCTCCTGGAGGGGAGTGCTGTGCGTCTGATCACCTCAGCGACAGCGGGCTTTGACCATATAGATACCGAGTACTGCCGTGAGGCGGGCATTCGCTGGTTCAATGCTCCTGGGTGCAACGCAGCCTCTGTGGCGCAGTATGTCTTGACGGCTATCTCTCGTATCGCACTGGAGCAGGGATTGGCTCCTGAGGATATAACTCTCGGGATCATTGGCACGGGACATACAGGCGGACGGGTCTATCAGCGTGCCAAGGCGCTCGGCATTCGGACACTCCTCTACGATCCACCGCTTGTAGCGGCTTACGATGAGCACCCTGACTGGCAGAGCTATTTGGAGGAGCTGGATCGCAACGGACTACCTCGCCCTTACCTTGCCGACGAGATGCCCAGTCTGCGGGATAGCTTCGTAGACCTAGACGCACTCCTCGCTGAGGCTACGGTGATTACCTGTCATGTGCCTCTGACAAAGGGGGGCGCACACCCTACTTATCACTTGGTCGATGACGCTTTCTTGCGAAATGCTCAGCAACGACCTTGGTTGATCAACGCTTGTCGTGGAGCTGTCGTCGACACCCCCGCACTGGTATGCGCCCTTGACGATAAGGCGGTCGCAGGAGCCGTGATCGATTGCTGGGAGGGTGAGCCACACATAGCACAGACACTACTAGACCGAGTCTTCATCGGCACACCCCACATTGCGGGCTTCTCAGTGCATGGCAAGGCGCAGGGAGCTGTGCAGAGCCTGCGCCACTTGTGCGACTTCTTTGATCTCAGTGACGAGCGGATAGCTCTGGCACACCCTCGTCCCTTGGCGGAGCCATACCTAGACCTTTCGGGGTGCGAATCGTGGCAGATACCTTGGCGTGCTATGATCCACACGCTAGACCTGCCCGCTATTATGAAGCAACTGGTGGCTAGTCCCGACACCTTCGAGCAGCAACGTGTCCACTATCAGCACCCTTACGAGCCACGCGACTACACAGTACGAGGCGTCCCCGCCTCCGTCCGTACCGCACTCACGGCTCTCGGCTTCGCAGTAGAGAGCGAGTAGATGTTGCAATCCTTACGAGTCACAACAGCGGGTTAGGGCTGGGCAGAGCCGTGGGGGAGTGTCTCCTGGAGGGCAATCTCATCTGCGGAGAAGTAGCCCCTGTGGTACTTTATCTCAAAAACGTCGCTCGCAGGGCAGTATAGTGCCTCGATGACGTCATAGCGTATCGGTAAGTCTATGTGCATACGCTTTGCGTAGCGCATACCTCCGAGCATCATCTGATGCGCTTTTGCTGCATTGATGGCATCTAGCGGACTCGTGGCAGTGTACTCCATACGGCTCTTCACCTCGATGATCAGTAGATGCCGTCCGTCAGACGCTATGATGTCTATCTCGCAGAGCGGATCACGCCAATTGACCTCGAGGATGCGTATCCGTCGAGAGAGGAGGTAGCGCTGAGCTGCCCTTTCGCCAGCAGCCCCAAGCTCATTAGCGAGAGCCATAAGATGGGGGCTTAAGCCTTGCGGGTGTGCTGGAAGGTGTCTATGTGCCGCTCTTTCTTCTCAGGGATAATGTCCGCAATGGGGGTCAGTAGACCCGTCTCCTCGACATCGCCAAACTCATCGTTGATCGCAGTGCCAAAGATGCGAATCTTCGGTGTGAGCGACATATAAGCGTTAAAGAGGGGGGGGATATTGATATTGTGCTTGCGCACTTCCGCCTTGAGCGTGCGGTAGTCGCTCTTGAGGTCGTTCTTGACAAAGAGACGATCTATCTCCTCGGGATCTATATCCACCTCGACAGGGTTCATCGGTCGGACAAGCTGATCCTTGTCTCCGAAGTAGATCTCCATAAACTTAAGGATCAAGTTGCGACAGTACTTGTTGTAAGTCTTGTACATAGTCACCTTGCCAAAGAAGTACTTGATCTCAGGGTAGATAACGGTCAAAGCTCCGAGCCCGTCCCATAGGTTGTCTAGCGTGTAGATGGAAGACATAAGTCCCGCCCGTGTCGTCTGAAACTCGTGGCTCACGAATGAACGTCCCAGCTCGATCGTGTAGGGGAGATAGTCCCGTACGAACTCCTCGCTGAAGCTAAACATATGTGATGTGGCTAGCGCATCCGTCTGCTCTTGGTGGCGTAGCACCGCCTCGCCGAGGATGTATCGGTAGCCACCCATAATCTTCTCGAGCTCAGGGTTCCAGACGATGAGCTGTACGTAGCCATCGTCCATCAGGTCGTACTTATCTACGTCGCACTCAAGCCCCGTGCCACCACCACCAGCACGAAAGCTCTCCTCGCGCAGACGTCCCACCTCACGCATCGTGTGTGGTGCTTGCGCAGCGCGAAAGGCGTAAATCTCGTTATTACTCTTATTGGTCGTGCGGACGAAGAGCTCTGGTGTCAGCTCCTGTCGGATCAATTGCCGATCTATCGGCGCTATGATGGGTTGCACTGTAGCACTCATTTGGATAGTTGGTCTTTCAGTTGGTATACTTGCTGCCGGATGCGCTCTACCTGTTCAGGTAATTCACTAGGTCTCAGCCCCTCGAGCGTTTCGTAGGGAATAGGCTCCCCAACCACTACGGTAAAGGAGCTACCCTGTGCGGCAAACATCTCGTGTGGTAGCAATGCGGTGCCTATGTTAAAGCGTATGCCGAGCGTCTTGCGTAGCTGCTCGATACGATAAAACCTCATCGAGTTGCGCCCGTGGAAGAAAAGTGGCACGATGGGGCGATGATATTGTCGTGCCTGCTTGATAAAGCTAGGTCGCCAGAGAGGATCCTGTACCTCTCCCTTGATAAGTCGTGAGCAGAGTCCTGCGGGGAAGGTGATCACGGGCAAGTCGCTCTCAAGTGCCTCGTGCATCTTCTGAATAGAGGTGCGCGCCTGCGCTCCGTACTTATTGACTGGGACGAAGATATTGGCTAGAGGCTTGAGGTTGAGTAGGAGGTCATTGACGATGTAGCGGATATCAGTCTGGTAGTGACTAGCTATGAGGTGAGTCAGACAGATACCGTCTAGTCCACCCAGCGGGTGATTGCTGATAAAGAGTGCGCGAGGATCTGCGGGCAGATGCTCGGCACCGATGAGCGTCAGGTCAATGCGAAACTCCTGGATCAGGGCATCCATAAAGTCTACTCCCTCTAGGTGTCCGTAGCGACGTAGCACATCGTTGATCTCACGCTGGTGTATCAGTCGTGCTACGCCATTGGTCACGAAAGCGGGCAACGGCTTCTTGCGTCGCTGATTGAGGATGGCTGCTATGTCGACCTGTTGTGGATGAAAGCTCTCTTCAGGCATAGATTGCATATGATTTACTGCAAATGTACGACTAATGGCGCACATAGCGATTACAACGACGTTACTGCGGGTGGAGTTGTAGCTGACTCCTTCGAGGTCGTTGACGATAGCCACGTGGGAAACGACAAATCTTCACGTAGCTATTTTTTATTCTCCACGTGGGCGAGAAACATTTCCTCCGAAGTTTCATTTGATTCCTCCGAAGTTTTATTTCTCGCCTACGTGGAGAATTTTCATTTCCCACGTGGAGATTGGCGAATTGCCACGTGGGGGACAGCTTTTTTGTCGTAAAGGCGTCTCGGGGCATACGCACCTCCCGTTTGTAGTTGCCGCATCCTCCACCAATGCGACCTCGTACTCCGCTAGAAGAGGAGCGTACAGAGTAGCAGAGCAGACCATACGTGAGGCGATTGCTCCTCCATATGGTCTGCTCTATGGTCTGATTTGTTATCTGAGGGCAGGGGGATAGTCCCTACCCAAGATACAGTCGGTCTATGGTCTATGGGATCACAACGATACTACTGCTTGTGTCTCCGTAAACTAAGTAGATACCTTGAGGCAGGGTTATCGTGAAGGTCTCTCCAGCAGCTATCGTAGAGCAACTCTCGAGGAGTAGCCCCTCCATACTGTATAGCTGCACACTCGTAGTCCCTGAGACGAGTAGCTGGTCTCCATCGATGGCAATCTGTAGGTTGCTGTCGGTCGTCGTCAGGGGCGTGTCGATAGCTGTGATCTTCTTGAAGTTGCTCCAAGGGATGCTATTTCTGTATAGCTCGCTGGCACTCTCGGGTACCTTGAGGAAAGCCCGCTCATAGGTCTCTCCCTCAAAGGGGGCATTGCCACATAGCGGAGGCTTGGGCGCATCGCAGATTACGGAGTCTAGGGCGAGGCACGTCTTGAACGCTTCGTCTCCTATCCAAGAGACTTTGGCGGGGATGGTCATACTGCTGAGGCTAGAGCAAGAGGCAAACGCTTTGTTGCCAATCCCCTGAACTTCTGGAGGTAAGACCATGGAGGTAAACGACTCGCACCCTGAGAATGCCATATTCTCTATCTCCTTGACAGATGTCGGTATCTCAATACTCGGGAGCTTGCGACAATTGTAGAAGGCTGCCTCTCCGATCCTATCGATATGCTTAGGCAATACGACCTCGGTGAGTGCTGTACAGCCAGAGAATGTCCACGTGCCAATCGTCGGGACATCCGCTCCAAATGTGGCACGCTCTAAGCCCGTACACTTTTCAAAGACCCATATATCTATCTCCTTGACAGAGTTTGGTATGACAATCTCCTTGATAGCGGTACAACCTGAGTAAGCTTTGTAGCCGAGGCTCTCAAGTCCCTCGGGTAGCTTGACATCGGTGAGCTTATCGCACTTGAAGAAGGCCCACTTGCCGATACGTCGGAGTGAAGAGGGCAGAGCTAGATGCTCGAGGCTGGTACAATTGTAGAAGCCCCACTGACCGATCTCCTCTAGGACACCTGATAGTGTCACGGAGGAGAGACTAGCGCACTCGGAGAAGGCTTCGTCATCAATCTTTGTGACTGTATTGGGTAGTACAATGGAGGTAATCGCTTTCTTTTCGAAAGCCTTGGAGCCGATGGTCGTTACCTTGGCAAAGGCTTCGTCTGCCGAAAGGTCTATCTCCGTCTCTGCGCCTAACCAAGCTATGAGGGTGGTCTTGTCGGCAGAGAGCGTGTAGCTCTCAGCAGGGTAGCTTATCACGACTCTAGCCTGTATGTGCTGGAAGGCAGACCAAGGTGCTGTCGTCTTGTACTTGTCGACCGCATCTTCAGGTACGTAGAGGAGAGCTGTCGTGTAGACAGACTGGTCGACAAACTTCTCTGTCGTTGTGGCAGGCTCGCTGCGCATGACCGTAATCTTGCTCAGTGGCGTCTCGGTAAAGGCATGACTGCCGATGGTGGCTAGAGAGGCTGGTAGTGTGATCTCCGTGAGGCTCGTACAGTGTGACAATGCCCAGTCGCCTAGCGTGGCGAGCTGATCTGGGAGTGTTACCGTCTGCAGTGCTGGACACTCGGCAAAGGCTGAGGACTCAATAGTTGTCACCGTCTCGGGTATCTCGATTGCTGTCAACTTATTGCATCGTGCGAATGCCCACTCACCGATGGAGCGTAAGCCATTGGGGAGCGTAACTGCTGCTAACTCACCACACTCAAAGAAGACTTTATTGTCGATTGTCGTTAGCTCCGCTGGGAGGGTTACCTCTTTGAGCGCTTTGCAGTGGGCAAAGAGGCACTTCTCTAGCGTAGTCATCTGATCTGGTAGCTGGATGCTCTCGAGCGCATTACAACCTGAGAAGGTCCACTCACCAATCTTTGTGATCTCAGCAGGTAGCACGACTTGCGTCAGCTTAGGACAGTTGACAAAGATCTGCTTCTCAAGCGTTGTCACACCATAAGGGAGTGTGATGGATACGAGCTCTTCGGACTCGTAGAATGCGTTTTCACCAATCGTGATCAGGTTGGCAAAGGCTGGGTCTGCAGCCATATTGATGGTCGCCTCATCGCCTGACCAGCGTATGAGAGTCTTCTTATCATCAGAGAGCTTGTAGCTACTCTCAGGGTAAGCACTCTGGATGCCGTCGATGTGGATAAACTCCTTCCAGGGAGTGGCCTCTTGATAGCTTGCTACTGTGGGAGCGGGGACGACTAGAATACCCTTACTGCAGGTGACTGGAGAGAA
>UMJL01066114.1_pt1 | contig 28010 bp, 34 predicted proteins | sample 1966071 | NCBI WGS metagenome assembly UMJL01 (sample SAMEA4836148, study PRJEB28245) | human gut metagenome | biome: gut microbiome; material: fecal sample | place: Denmark | collected 2008
AAAATACATTTCACCGTTTCCATCTACGGCTTTTCCTGTATATTTTTCTCCATTTTTAAAGAAATACCATACATTTCCGTCGTCATACCAACCATTTGCCGGTTGTCCGTCAGAACCATAAAAAATTCCGTTTACATAAGTTTGTCCTTTTGATACTAAGCCATCTTTATATAATTTACCATTATATACTCCATTGGCATATTTGCCGTTTACAAAATATCTTCTTCCATTTGCATCTATTCCGTAGCCGTTATGCTTTATACCTTTTTGGAAGAAATACCATGCTTTACCATCATCACACCACCAATTTGCAAGTTTTCCATCCACAAAATATTTATTTTGATATTCACCGGTAAATTTCTTACCGCTTTGGAAAAAATATTTTTCATTTCCTTCTTCTTTCCAACCATCAAAACCTTCTGCAACAACGATGCCTTTATCTGTGTACTTATTTAAAACTAATATATTTATCATAAGTAAAGATAAAACCAAAAAAAATCTTGATAAAAATTTCTTTTTCATAATCCCTCCTGTAAAAAAACAAAACAAACAGTCTAAAATATAATAAAATTTTACCAAATTTTATTTTAAACATTTATTTAAAATACTGAATATATTATATACAAAATCTCTCAAAAAGTCAATTAAAAATTAACAATTATCATTGTTACTTTCATAAAAAAACTGTTATGAATCAAATGTTCATAACAGTAATCAAATGTTCATAACAGTTTTAAAATCAATTACATTTTTCTAACTTTATTTTTTTCTTTTAATACTCTTAGATTATCTTCTGTTAAGTAACTGAAACCTTCTCCGGAAACTTCACTAACTGTTGCAACATTTACAAACGCATTGCTATCAAACTCTCTTATAAATGTCATTAGTTTTATGTATTCCGGTCTTGTAAGAATTGTTTCAATCATAACTCTTTTACTTTTATTAAATCCACCCTTTACTTCATAAAGCGTACTACCTCTAACTATTTCATTTAAAATATAATCGTTAATTCCTTCCCATTTTTGTGAATTAATATATACTTTAATCCTTGTTTTATAACCTGTAAGCACTTTGTCAATAACAACGGCATTAAACATTATTCCAACAATAGCATACATAGCGGCATTAATTCCATAAGCAAAATATCCCATAATCACAACAGAAAAGTCTGCAATAAAAACGCCGACACTTAAGTCAACATGTATATACTTATTCAAAATCTTACCGACAATATCCGTTCCTCCTGTTGATGCATTTTGATTCAATGTCATTGCTATACCGATTGCTGTAACTCCAACTCCTATAACCATACTCATAAAAGGTGTATCCACTAATGGTTTAATATTTGGAAATATTTTTTCAAAAGAAATAAGTGCTATTGACACCACAATTGTTGAATAAATACTAAGTCCACCAAATTCTGCTCCTATAAGTAAAAATGCTAAAATAAATAAAATTACATTTATACTAAGCTGGAATACCCCAACCGGCACTCCAGGTATAAATTTAGACAATGCTATTGAAAGCCCTGCTGTTCCACCAATCGTTAAATTATATGGAACCATAAAGAAATAAACTCCAGCTGATACTAAAACAGACCCCAATGTTGTAATTATAATTTTTTTTAATGTATCCGAATTCATAATTCACCCTCCTATAACAAACAATACAATTATAACAAAAGTTTTTAAAATTTACAACAATAAAAGTCTAGTAGTATTGATTTTTTCATAAAAAAAGTTTACAATTATAATAAATAAAAATTATATATTGGAGGCTTATATGATTAAACAAATCGAATTAAACTTAGAAACTATCGAATCTATGTTATATTTATGGACAGCTTTAGCAGAAAAAGAAAAAGTTGCTGAAAGTTTTTTTGTTGATGTAGCAAAACAATATCCATTAAAAGCTATAATGACTAAAGATTTCGATGAAGAATCAGTAAGAAAAGTTCTTTCTGCTATTCAAAACAGAGAATTGCTTTCTGGAGCAAGTAAAGAAGAAAAAAGATTTTGGAACAACAATATGTGGATGATGGAAGACCTTGAACTTCCAAAACTTATGGCAAAACCTATTAAAGTTTTGAATGTAAACCACCTTATTGATGAACTAAACAAAGAATTTCCAAACAATGATAAAGAAGTTTTAAAGGTATATATAGCTCCTTTACATTTAGATGATTATTATATCGTTGATGGAAATTTAATCATCAACTTCTTTAGAATTATATTACCAGATGGAGAAAATGCATTCATCGAAGGACAACCTATCGACGAATATATTCTTACAAAGTTAAAAGAAGTTTTAAAATAATAATATTTTTATTATATTATTTGTAGGCTTTTAAATTATAAACGTTAAAAATTACACTTTTTTTAATTTTAAATATTTTGTAGGTTTACGATATATGACTATATCCGTAGTCAATTCGTAGTCAAGTACCACAGCAGAAAAAAAGATTTTTATATGTAGAAAAAGCACCGTTATAGTGCTTTTTTTATTCTTCATCTATTCCATTTTTACAAAATTCTTTGAAGTCCTCTTCTGATACTCTCCAACATTTACCAAATTTTACCCCCTTTATTTTTCCGTCTTTTATCCAATTTTGTATTGTTCTTTCTTTTAGTTGCAAAATTTCTGCTATTTCTTTAGCTGTGTAAAATTTTATCATATAATTACCTCCTATATATAATTACATTATATCACTAAATATAAAATAATACAACTATAAATAAAATAATATTACATAAATTTACGCAAAATCATTATTTTGCGAAAAAAAATTGATATAAAACGTTGAAAAATACCCATTTTTTTATTTTAAATAATTTTTTTTATTTCCATAAATTTTAACTCTAAAAACAGGGGTTACCTCCCCTAAACTCATCTATTTTTATTATAAAAACGTTGAAAAATTAGTTGTTTTTATCGATATGGCATATATGCGAAAAAATAGGCTAAATTTTAATTTTAAATATGTTTTAGTGTAATTTTATAGCTTAATACTATTTGTTTTAAAATAGGCTATATTTTGAGAGGTCTTTTTTAGGGGTGTTACCAATTTGCTATGTTTTTATTTATCAACCTATGTTAAACATAGGGCGTTGAATAAAATACAACAAAAAAGCAACTATCAACTATTAATTGACTGTTGCTTAATTATTTATCTATATGATTTTATATTCCTAATTCTTTATGAAAATATTGTAATGTAGATTTCTCACACAATGATTTATTTCTTGGTATATCTTTATATGTTTAAATAACTTTTTTAATTTCTCTTTGATATATTAGGGTGTTAAGTTTTTTACAACCTATCTGAGCTGTTATTTTAACAGGTCGGTTACTAGATTAAATCTAGTCGCTTAACTGTTACTCTTTTTTGAGTAATAGTTATTAATCTGAAGTACTGATTTTGTACTTTGGTCAATATATAGGGTAGGTGTTTTACCTATACTTAATAAGGGGGGGAAGAACTACCACAAAAACAACAAGAGCACGAGTTTTATGCTGTCTTTCATACACAAAATTCCCTTTTTAAAAATATTAAGTTTTTGGCAAGTTTTATCTACTTACCTAATCCAAACAGCATTGCCCATATCAACATAATAAGAAAATTTCCTATAATGCTTTAAATACTTTTTATATCTCATATATTTAGGTCTATCGGGAAAAATGAAATGTATATAATCATCTTGCTTATGTTTAGGGTCTATTTTCTTACATTCCTTTACTGCCAAATTCCAATAATAGCAAGGGTCGGTCTTTGTTCTATTCAATGTAATTTTATCTATATTTAAACATTTAACACATAATGGTATTACTCCATTTTCTAATGTATTTAATTTTGTTTTCCTCATACCACAATATGGGCATATAAAATAATACCTATAATTACCATAATTACATTTTAATTTACTTATGGGTTATTATCTATTTTTATTTCAGTTATTATCTGTGAATGTTCCCTCTGTTAGATTATATTTTTTTTAATTCTTTTATATATCCATTTATGTTATATATAGTTTATTCATCAATATATTTATGTCACAAATTAAGGCTTTCATACTGTATATACTGTTATGTTTTAATGTGTTTTGTTTGTGTTCTATAAGATAATATCGAAAACAGAATAACGCTATATATTTAAAATATATGCTAGTATATAATGTTGTAGGCTCTCAACGGCTAAAGAGGGTTTTTTTTTAGCATTATATTTTAGTAGAATAACGATAGTTACAGTTTTATCAAAATATCACTTACAAGAAAAGTTACATTTTGTACCTGTTTGTACCTGTTATTAGCATTGAAATATCAACGATTTACCCCCTTGTACCCATTCTGTGACCAAAAATAACTTTGATTTATTTTTTATATTTTTTTATATAATATATATATATATTTATTATTTTATATAAAAGAGTAAAAAACAATGTAAACAATAGGTACAACATATATATAATATTGAAATATCAACGTTATAAATGTAACTTTTCTATGCTAAAGAGCGGGGACAAGAACGTGTACAATGGGTACATATTTAAAAATCAACGTCATAAAAAAAGCTATTTTATTTTATTTACTACATATATATTATATTTAGGTAAATTAGTTAAAAAATCACCATCACATAATTTATTTTTAATTTCTTCCTTTTGCTCTTTTGTTAATCTTTTTTTATCTTTTATATATTTTCTATCCTTAAATTTTTTATTTAATATTTTTATAACATTATTGCCTAAAGCATAATTTATATGCTGGTCTATATTATTATATTTTAAGAAATTAGCAAAATTATTTTTTATAAACCCAAAGGGTACTAATTGCAAATCGTGATAGCCTTTTTCTATATATTCATCATCTATATAGGCCAGTAAATAGTCGTTCTCTTGCTTGTATTCTTCTAAAGCCTCTACAACTTTTTTACAAGATGAAAATTTTTCAAAATTCATATTAATTGCCCTATATAAAACATATTCACAAACAGATTTATCTTTTATATATTTGTCTTTTATATTTTTATTTTCTATATCTCCGTTAAAATCTGCATTGAATGGAACTATTAACAACCGTCTATATGGTTCCGTCTGATTTATTTCTCATTTTAGGCATACCATTAGCACTAAACATACAAAATAATTTTAAACATACACTAACAGGCTCTTTGTTTTTTCTGTCGATTGTAACAACATCACCAGTTGCAATGCTGAAGAGGTTTGAAATATCATCTAAATACTTATTTGAAATATCATCACCAATATTACAAGTTTTACCTATTAAATTATTTAATGTAAATCTTTCTGCAAATTGTTGAGGTTTTAAACTTGATATATTTTCTTTACCTATTACATTTTCAATTAATGCTTGAAATGTTCCTTTTCCGTTGTTGCCGTCACCTAATAAAATACCTATTTTTCCCCTTGTATGGTTTGGGTTTAAGCATTCATTTATCATCTGCCACAATAGGGTAATAATTTCATCATCTCCACAAGCTATTGAAGATAACCAGCTATCAACATCAAAATATTCAATAGGGTTTTGAGCGTCTTTATTGTAGTTTGTTTTGATTTTTGATGTAAAATAGTGCTTAGGGTTAAACTCTTCCAATTCTTTTGTTTTTAGGTTAAAAATTCCATTTTTTACGGCTATTCTGTAACGGTCTTTGTATTCTCTTATATGGTTTACTTGGGTTCTTAAATATAAATGCACTTGTTTAAAGTTGGAGGGGTTAAATCTTTTGTCTAATATAATAATATATTTATCAATAGTTGTATCACTGTTTACATAAATTCCCTCATCATAATCATAAAAATATAAAAGTGATGTGTCTTTATCCTCTCCAATTAGTACCAAAGGCAAAGCGTTAATTAATGCGTCGCCTATTTGATGATGTTTTAAAATCGGCATTTTTCCTTTTTCATCTGTGTTTTTAATTCTAATATTTAAGCCTATTTTATCAAGTTTTTCGCATAACTCTTTATTTGTCTTAGGCTCTTTATAAAAAATAGGGTTAAATTTAGTATAAAAATCATATTCGGTATATATATTTTCATTTTTTAACTCTTTTTTTAATTTCTTTATATTTCCGTCTATCCATTCCCTATTATCACAACCTAAAATTTCACAACATTTATATCCTGTATTTTCTGATATAGTACCGTTTTGCACTGATTTTGCTATTACCATTATACAACTTAAAGCCTTATCATAATCCTGCAAAGTGTTTGCGTTGTATAAACAATATTCTTTTACCATTTCAACAGCTTGTCCCTCTTCAATATTTACACTCATATTAGCATTGTTATTTACTTCACTTGCAGAGGATAACAATTCTGATATAGGATAAGGGTTACCTTTATTTATTATAATATCTTTTTTATATTCTTCTAAATTATCACTTGTTGTTATCGGCAAGCCTTGTAATTGACTGTATGTTTTACTTGACGGGTCAAAATTTAAGTTTAATTTTTCGTTTATTTCTAATATGGTACTTTTATATTCCTTTTCGTTTAAAGGTCTTGACGGTTCTATTATTAGCCTATATCTTGGGTTGTCTATTGTGTGCGAGATAGTTGGATATAACATATAATTATAATTTTGCAGATTAGCCCTTATTTTGTTTTTTAATTCTTCATTACTCATATTTACATTATCATAGTCAATACAAATTAATGACCTTGATAATAGATTTTTATTATTTCGTTTATAAACTCCATTTACTGAAATAATATCCCCACCAATAAAGTAATTAGCTTTATTTTCCTTTACTTTTTGTTTGTTTTCGTTCTTGTTATATGTTTGTATGTCTAAAGTTATAAAATCCTCAAAATCGTTTGAATTTTCCTCATTTATAGCGTTTAATTCTGATGTTTTAAAGCCTTTTTGTATATAAAGCATTATTCTATCACTCCTAACTCATCAATTAAATAATATTGTTTATCTGCTACATCTTTCAAGGTATCTTGTATTGTACTTATTAGACTTGCATATTCTTTTTTTTTACTTATAAAATCGTAACAACTTATCGGGTCGGTGATAGTTGCGTTGTTTTCTAAATAGTCAAACACTAGGGTTAAAATGTCGTTTACTGTGTCAATCTTTGCTGAGGTGATATTTAATTCTATTTTAATTTTGTCTATTTTCATTGTTTTACGCTCCTTTTTTATCTTGTATTTATTTTGATTTTATGCTATAATACAAATATAATTTCATATATGTTTTATGCACCATAAAAGTCTAGTAGGCTGGTCGTCTGCTATTTTTTTTTACATTTTTTCAAGTGATTTATATACTTCATCAAGATTATACAATTCTTGTCTTCCTACTTTATGAGGTTTTAAACCGTGTATTTTCATTTTTGATAAAGTATCGTGTCCTATTTTTAAAAAGTTCAATAACTCTTGTTTATTTAAAAACTTTTTTAGATAGGGCATATTTTGATTAGTTACCTCTTCATATGCTTTTTTATGCATTTCTAATACTTTGTTATATACTTCTTGTTGTTGCTCTTCTGTCCAATTAATTATAATGTTCATATATGCTTATCCCCTTTTCTTAATAATATATTTCATAGTCTAATGCGTTTACAATTCTATTTAAAGACTTTGTTAATTGTGTGCGATTTAAAGCTAATTTTCGCATTATATCGGCTTTTTTTACCCTCTTAATATAATATAAGTCCATAACTTCACGGCACTCGGTAGGCACTAAAATAAAATTTAATTCTATCATAGCTATATCATATTTTATATGCTTTAGTTGTTCGCTTATTTGTTGTTTTTTTATAACAAAATCTTCAAAGCTGTTTACCTTATTTGTTTTACATACAGATGATATACAATTATTAGCTTGTATATCTGTTATTGTTTCAAGCTGTTCAAGTAATATATCTCTTTTTTCTAATAAGGTTCTATATCTTTCTATCGTTTTACAATACACTTAAATCACCTCCTCAATATAAATATATTCTTTCTGCTGTGGTATAGTTTGTTTACAGTTTTATACAGTTTTTTGTTTAAAAAAATAATTCTTCAAGTGTAACACTAGAAATATATTCCTTAAATAAATCTCTTATTTTTATTTTTTCATTATCTTTAAAAGGTGTTATCCCTAATTCTTTTCTATTGTATGAATATTGCGATATATTTAGTAAATTAGCCATATATACTTGTGATAATCCAATCATTACTCTATAACCTCTAATTTTATTTAATTTCATTTCATCACCTCCTTATATAATATATTTTATACAGTTTTTTACCGTTTTTATTATTGTATCATATAAAACTAACAAGGTCAATATATTTTATACAGTTTTTTACAATTTTTATTGTTTTTATTATTTTTATTTGTTATAATATCATTAAAGAGGTGTTTATGTATGAAAATAAATATAGATAAAAAAGCAGTAGGGCAGAGGATAAAAAACATTAGACTTGAAAAAGGATTAAATTTAGAAGAATTTGCAAGGTTATTTAATACGGATAATAGTAATTCAGTTAGATGGGAGAAAGGAAAAACTACCCCAACAATAAATAAAATAAAAACTATATCTAAAATAGGTAATATTTCTATAAATGAGTTATTATATGGGTCTATCACTGAAATAATAGAAAATAATATTGATTTAATTTGTAAAGAGTTAGGAATAAATCTATTAGATTTTTTAGGTTTGTATAACGATGTTGGGGAATTAATATCTGAAGATATAAATATAACAAGTGATACAGTTTTTTATGATATTATTAGATATTTTAAAAAAAGTATTGAAGATTTAAAAAAAGAATATTTAGATAATATAAAAAGAACATTAAACATTGAAAATTTACAATATAATTTGGATAATATTTTCTTATCTCAGACAATAGGAAATGAAAAATATAAACAAATAACAACAATAGAAGATTTAAAGAACTTTTATAATTTATATATTGACAATTTAAGTATTGTAGATATTTATGACAATATGATTGATTTATTAAATTTTAATGAAGAAATATACAAAAATCGTAAAAATTTAACTATTGAATTAATTGATAATTTTTTATATCAAAAAAAAATTATAGAAGATATAAAAAAAATTTTAACAAATAATACAGATATAAAAAAAGAAAATATGGAAATAATAAAAAACAAATTAAAAGAAGTCGGAGAAGTTAATAACCAACTTATTCAAAAAGTAGAGAAAAACGAAGAATTAAAAACTGTATTAAAACAAATTGAAGAACTAGAAGAACAAGAAGAAAAATAGTACCATTATAAAATATTTCTTTCTGCTGTGGTAGGCAAATAAAGGGAGATAAAAACAATGGTAATAAAACAATATGAAAATAAAAGAAATGGCAAAAAATACTATATGTTTAGTATTTACTTAGGTCTTGACCCAATAACTGGTAAAGAACGAAGAACGACAAAAAGAGGTTTTAAAACTAAAAAAGACGCTGAAATGTGTTATCATAAAATAATGGCGACCTCTTCAAAGGGCATTACAACTAATGCAGAAATAACACTTAAAGATATAGGTGATATATGGTTAGAATATTATAAAAACGATATAAAAAATAGTAGTTTTTATATTATGTCTTATTATTATAATAATCTAGTAGAAGAATACGGAGAAACCAAAATAAAAGAATTAAAATATACTAAATTACAAGATATTTTGAATAATATAAATGGTACATCTAAAGTAAAAATGTATAGTATTATTTTTAAAAAAATACTTGATTTTTGTGTTCTTAGAGAATTAATACCCTCTAACCCTATGCAGTTTGTAAAAATAAAAAAAACATATAATTTAGGTAAAAAGGAAGAGGATAAATTTTACACTAAAGAAGAATTAAAAAAGTTTTTTTGTTGTCTTAATAATTCTTTGGATATTGTAGTATTTAGATTGTTGGCTTATACTGGAATGAGAAAAGGGGAATTGTGTGCGTTAACTTGGGAGGATATAAATTTCAAAGATAATACTATATTTATTAATAAAACTTTATATAATGGAAAAATACAATCAGCAAAAACAAAATCATCTATCAGAATAATAACAATAGATGATACAACAATGAAGATATTAAAAGACTATAAAAAAACTACAAGTGGAGAGGGATATATATTTGATATATCTACAATTTATTATACTATTTCAAATAAATTAAATTATATATGTGAAAAATATAAATTAAAAAAAATAAGTGTTCACGGCTTTAGGCATACCCATTGCAGTTTATTATTACAAAGTGGAGCAACATTGCAAGAAGTACAAAAAAGACTTGGGCATTCTGATTTAAAAACAACATTAAAAATATATACTCATATAACAATGAGACAACACAAGAATATTATAAAAAACTTTTCTGAGTATATGAATATTTAAAAAATGTCGTAGTCAAGTCGTAAATATATATTATAAAATGTTGAAAAATACAAATAAATATAAATACAAAATTAAAAGAAGTTTTAAAATAATTAAAGATTTTAAAAGACCGAAACACTCGGTCTTTTTTCTTTGCATAATTTTTTTAAATATTTAGTATTGCTATAAATCAAATAGGTTATTAATTTTACTTATGAATAAATATTATTCATAAAGATTTACTATTTTACTTTAAATGACATAAATAGTATAATGTACATAACGGAGGTGATGAGTTGAATTTTGTAGGAATCGATATAGGTTCTACTGGTAGTAAAATTGTTGTGTTAAATGAAGAAAAAGACAAAATAATTCACAAAAAATTAATGCCTAGTGGTTGGAACAGTAAAGAAACCGGCGAAAAAATTAAAAATTGGCTGGAATCTTTAGGATTAAATGAAATGAATTCTAAAGTTGTTGCCACAGGTTATGGAAGAATTTCAGTTCCATACGCAAATAAAATAGTTACAGAAATAACTTGTCATGCTAAAGGAGTTGACTTCTTATTTCCTAAAGATTTAACTATAATTGACATTGGTGGTCAAGATACAAAGGTTATTGTATCACAAAAAGGAAAAGTTTTAGACTTTATAATGAATGATAAATGTTCTGCAGGAACAGGAAAATTTTTAGAGATAATGGCTAATAGATTAGGTTTAAGTTTGGAAGAAATTTTTGAAATTGCAAAAATCGGAAATGAGGTTAGCATTTCTTCAACTTGTACTGTTTTCGCAGAATCTGAAGTTATAAGTTTAATGGGAAATGGAACAAAAAAAGAAGATATTGCAACGGGTGTTGTGGTGTCTATCGCAAAAAAGGTTGCATCTCTTGCAGGTAAAAAGCCCAAAAGTGATATTTACTTTTTATCTGGAGGATTTTCAAATAGTGAATATATCATAGAACTTCTCGAAAAATATCTAAATAGTAAAGTTTACACTGACAAAGACGGTCAATTTGCCGGAGCGATAGGAGCAAGTCTTAGCATTTAAAATGAATATCGAACAATTAAAAGAAGAAATCTTAGAACTTAGAAGAAACGCATTTGTAGAAACAATATTGGGATTAGAACAAGAAAAATACATAATCGGTTATGTAGGAAAAACTGTACCAAAAGAAATTTTTTATGGTTTTAGCCTAATACCATTACCTTTGGACAGGGTTGATAAATACATATTGGAATATTCAAAAGAAAACGACTTATGTAGCATAATAGACTCAACTTTAACTTATGCTACAACAAAAAAATGTCCATTAATTTATAATGCAAAATTAATAATTGTTGATAATTCTTGTCCCCTCTTAGCAAAGATTTTAAAAGAAAATTTAAAAGAAAAAATTTATATTTACAATGAAAATTTGAATGATTTAAAAAACATTGTAAAAAATACTTTTAATCGTGATTTTTCAGAAGAAAAGTTTTTAGACGCTGTTGAGATTTCTAAAAAAATTTCTGAAAATTTAGAAAATCTGGCTAAAACAAATATTGAATCGAGATTTTTATACGAGGTGGAATTTTACACTCAATTCATTTTTGACTTAAACGAAAAATTAAAAATAATTGAAGAGGTTTTATCTCATTATGAAATAACAAATGCAAAAAGAAAAATAATTAAAGTTCCAAGAGCAATACAAATTTTAGATTATATAGACGATAATTTTAAAAATTATAAAATTATCGAAGGCTGTTTTTGTCTTGGTGAAAATTTTAAAACTTACAAAAAAAGTGGCTATGAATTTTTAGAAGAAAAATATAATACCACTAAAACAAATTTAGATATTAGTTATGAGAATTGCCCCTATGATAAATAAATTTTAGGAGGAATTTAAAAATGGCTGATTACAGAGAAATGTGGAAAGAATTGAATATGGATCTTGATACTCACGATATTTTATGTGAAGTATTACCGGTTGCTTTTGGAGATGTTTTTTTAAGTCAAGAAAACAGACCTGAATCAATGGATTATTTCAATATGGTTGTTGCCGAAATTCACGGAATTAGACCGGCAGAATTGATTGAGTTTCAAAAAAAAGGTGGAAAAGTTGTAGGCTCATTCTGTATCCACGTTCCAGATGAAGTAGTTCTTGCAGCCGGTGCTATTGCAACAGGTTTATGTAGTGGTTCACAATTTTGGGTACCTGGTGGAGAAAAAGTTCTTCCAACAGCAACTTGTCCACTAATTAAAGCATCATTAGGTGCAAGATTTGATAGAACTTGTCCTTTCTTTAGAATTGCCGACCTTTTCGTTGGAGAAACAACTTGTGACGGAAAGAAAAAGGCTTGGGAAATTTTAGCACAAGATGCTCCAATGTACATAATGGATATTCCACAAATGAAAAGAGAAAAAGACTTTATTAAGTGGAATGAAGAAATTAGAGATTATATGAAAAAGCTTGAAGAACTTACAGGTAATAAAATTACTGAAGAAAGTTTAAGAGAGGCTATAATAACTCTAAACAATAAAAGACGTGCTTTACAAAGATTAAATGCTTTTAGAAAATTAGAAAATGTTCCAATTTCAGGTAGAGACGTTTTACTTATTACTCAAATAGCTTTCTATGACGACCCTACAAGATTTACTGCACAAGTAAATAGACTTTGTGATGAATTAGAAGAAAGAGCTAAAAATAATGTAAGCGTATTTGAAAAAGGTTCAAAGAGAATTTTATTAACAGGTACTCCTCTTTCAATTCCAAACTGGAAATTACACCAAATCATTGAAACAAATGGTGGAATGGTTGTTTGTGAAGAAATGTGTACCGGAAATAGATATTCTGAATGTTTAGTTGATGAATCAGGTAAAAATATGGACGAAATGATTGACAACTTAACTCATAGATATTTAGGTAATATAAACTGTGCTTGCTTTACTCCAAACACAGAAAGAGTTGACGACATTATAAGACTTGTAAAAGAATACAATGTTGATGGTGTTATCGACATTAATTTAAAATTCTGTAACCTTTATGACGTAGAAGGTTCTCTTGTTGAAAAAGCATTAAAAGAGGCAAATATTCCTGTTTTAGGAATTGAAACAGACTACACTGATTCAGATAGTGAACAATTAAAAACTAGAATCGGTGCATTTATGGAGATGTTAGATTAATGGATTATTATATATTTTTTAAAGATACTCAAAATGGTCAAGAACTTTACAAATTAATGAAAGAAAATGGTATAAAATGCACATTAGCCCCTACTCCAAAGACGGCTGACCATTGTTGCGGCATAAGCATTTTATATTATGATAATTCATATAATGATTTGATAAAAAAAATGATTGAAGAGCATCATTTAGAAATATTAAAATTTTTCGAAAAAGAAAGAGATATAAATCCAAATAGAATGAGATTCTGTTAAAAAAATCAACCTTCCACGATGCTTTGCATCGGGTGGGTGCCCGGAAACCTTGTTGTTTCACAATAAAGGTAGTGTCTATGACACTACCTTTTAAATATCTTATACATTATGATTGCCGTTGCGATTGAAACATTTAAAGATTCCATTGAATTATCCATATCTATTTTCAAATGTTCATTTGAAATTTCAAGCATTTCTTTTGAAACTCCATTCGCCTCATTTCCCATAACGACAATATTTTTTTCATCAAAACTAAATTCTTCTAAAAATTTTGAATTTTCACTTAAAGTTGTAGAAATTAATCTGTACCCTAATTTTTGCAACTCTTTTATTTTTTCAATATCACAGCTTACAATATTTGTTCTAAACATAGCGCCCATTGTTGCTCTTAAAACTTTTGAATTATACTTATCTACACAATTTATAGTAAGTATATCCTTTATTCCAAAAGCATTAGCCGTTCTAATTATAGTCCCAAAATTTCCGGGGTCGCTAACATTTTCAAGACAAATTATATTTTTAGATGAAATTTTTCTTTCTTCTAAATAATTTACAATTGTTATAACACCTTCAGAATGTTGCATTTCTGTTAGGGATTGAAATAATTTTTCAGATAAAACAATAACTTTATCCAAAACAGTTTCCGGAAAACTAAAATTTTTTAAAAATTCTTTTGTACAAATTATATTTTCAACATTAAGATTCTCACTTAATACCTCAAGCAAAAGTTTTTTTCCCTCAAGTAAAAACAATTTATACTTATCCCTATTTTTCTTTAAAGATAAACTTTTAAAAAATTTATATTTTTTATTTTCTTTACTATCTATTGTTTTAAATTCCATATTATACCAATTTACTAATTCTATCATTTCTACCGGCAACAAGTAAAATATCGCTGTCTTTTATAACATAATCAGCACCAATATTTATTTCCAAGCCTTTTTGTGTTTTAACTGCAACTATATTGATATAATACTTTTGTCTAATTTCAGATTCTTTGATAGATTTACCAATCCAATCTTCAATAGGTGCAATTTCAACAAGAGAATACTCATCAGATAAATTTATAGAGTCCAAAATATTTGAATTACTTATATTATTTGCAACTCTAATTCCCATATCTCTTTCAGGAATAATGACCCTATCTGCTCCTATTTTACTAAGAACCATAGCTTGAACACTATCGGTAGCCTTTGCAATAATTTTCGGAATACCAAGTTCTTTGGCTTCAACAGTTGCAATAATAGAAGTCTTGTAATCAGATCCTATTGCAACAACACAAATATCAAAATTCGCAAGACCTAATTCCTTCAAACTTCCCTCAACTCTAACGTCGCAAATGATACTATGAGTAACTTTATTTGCAATAGAGTTAATAACCTCTTCATCTTTATCTATAACCATTACTTCATTTCCAAGTTTTTCTAAGGTAATGGCTAAATTTGTTCCAAATCTTCCACAACCTATAACAACAATTTGTTTCATATTATCTCCTATCCAACAATAACATTTCCGTTTGAATACTTAAATTTCTTTTTATTAACCTTATTATAAAAAGAAAAAATAATTGTAAGTGGTCCAACTCTTCCAATAAACATTAATATAATTATAAATACTTTTGTAATATCTTTCAAGTGTGGTGTTAAATCTTTACTTAACCCAACCGTTGCAAAAGCTGAAACAGTTTCAAAAAGTAGATTTATAAAATCAACATCTTCAATCAAAGTCAAAGTAAATACCACTGTTCCAACCAGTAAAAGAGATATAACAAAAATCCCTATCGCCCTTTTAACTAAAGAAAAAGAAATTCTTCTTTTAAAAACTTCTATTTCATCATTATTTTTAATAAAGGAAATAGTTGTTACAATCAATAAAAATATCGTAGTAGTCTTAATACCACCGGCTGTACTTGCAGGAGAACCTCCTATAAACATCAAAAATATTGTAAAAATCGTTGATGATTCAGTAAAATGAGTTTGATTTATAGAATAAAATCCTGCCGTTCTAGTCGTTACCGATTGAAAGAATGCATTTGATATTTTATCAAAAAAGTTTAAATTTTTTAAAGTATTTACATTAGAATATTCTAAAACAAAAAACATAAATGTTCCAAGGATAACCAATCCTAAAGTCATAACCAAAACAATTTTAGTATGCAAAGAATATTTATTAAATTTAAACTTAGAATTATTTATATCTATATAAACATTAAATCCAAGTCCACCTAAAATTATCAAAGCTGATACAACAAATAACATATACGGTGTTGCATTAAACATTTCAAGACTGTTTTCTCCCAAAATATCAAATCCTGCATTACAAAATGCTGAAATCGCATGAAAAACAGAATAGAAAATTCCTTTAATGCCAAACTTTGGAATAAAAACAAATGACATAAGAAAAGCACCTACTCCTTCTATTAATAAAGTAGAAAAAATTACATATCTTATCAGCTTAACCATTCCACTAAGTTTTGTAGATCCCATTTGTTCTTGAATTACAAGTCTATCTTTTAAAGTTATCTTTTCGCCCAAAATCATAGCAACCATAGTAGCCATTGTCATAAAACCTAATCCGCCTGCTTGAATTAAGAGCATTATAATAAATTTTCCAATATAATTAAATTCATTTGTGATATTTATGGTCGATAACCCTGTTACACAAACAGATGAAGTTGATATAAATACACAATCTAAAAAATTTGTAAAATTTAGGTTTTTAGATGAAAAAGGTAAAAACAAAAGAATTGATCCAACAGTTATAATTAGAAAAAATCCCATAGTCAAAACTGCCGGTGGATTCGTTTCAAGTTTATCTTTTAATTGTTTTATAAAATTTCTCAAAAGAACCTCCAAAAAAAAGCCCCTCTATTTATGAGGGACATCTCTCTATCTTACTAATTCAACTAATTTTTTGAATCCTTCAGGATCATTTATAGCCATTTCAGAAAGCATTTTTCTATTCATATTTATGTTGTTTTTCTTTAGTCCATACATAAATTTGCTATAACTTAAACCATATTGTCTTGTTCCAGCATTGATTCTTGCAATCCATAAACTTCTGAAATCTCTCTTCTTTCTCTTTCTTCCTATAAATGCGTAAGTCATAGATTTCATAATTGCTTGATTAGCAACTTTGAATAATTTAGACTTTGCACCATAATATCCTTTAGCTTGTTTTAATACTTTTCTATGTTTTTTTCTTGCATTTAAACTACGTTTTATTCTTGCCATTACTCTTTACCTCCATAACCTACGGAATCATATGATTGATTCTTTTTTGATCTCCACTGCTAATAACTGTTGATTTTCTTAAGTTTCTAATTCTCTTTGGTGATTTTTTACTTGTTAAGTGGCTCTTATAAGCCTTAAATCTTTTAATCTTACCAGTACCAGTTCTTTTAAATCTCTTAGCTGATGCTCTATGTGTTTTCATTTTAGCCATATCTAAAACCTCCTATTAATCTTGTTTTGGTGATAAAAACATTGTCATATTTCTACCTTCCATTACGGAATCTTTTTCTACATTTCCAAATTCCACAGTAAGTTCTTTAAATTTATCTAAAACAACCTTACCTATTTCAGTATGTCCAAGTTCCCTACCTCTAAATCTTACAGAAACCTTAACCTTATCTCCAGCTTTTAAAAAGTTATTGGCATGTTTAGCCTTAACTTCTATATCATGCTTATCAATACTTGGAGTAAGTCTAATTTCCTTTACATTTATAACTTTTTGTTTTTTCTTAGACTCTTTTTCTTTTTTCAAAGAATCATATTTATATTTTCCATAATCTAAAATTTTGCAAACCGGCGGATTAGCATTTGGAGAAATATTTACAAGGTCTAATTTCTTCTCACTTGCCATATCCAATGCTCTTGAAATTGGAACAACTCCAATTTGATTACCTTCTGCGTCAATTAACCTAACGTCTTTTGCTCTAATCTCTTCATTAATTAAAAGCTCTTTTATAATAACACCTCCACGATAAAAAATGGCGAGTAAAAAACTCGCCATAATAATTACAAAACCAAAATTATTAAAATATACCTGAAACTAAAAAGTAACAAGGTGAGAGCGAGCACTCTACTTCATTCATCATATTACTCAAATATTTTACCATAAATGAATAAAATAGTCAAGCAATTTAAAAAATTTTTCTAAATCATCAATTTACATCATTTATTTGAACATATTTCCATTTTGATAAATTTAAAGAGGTAAATATGATGAAATAAATATTCTTTTACACAAGAATCGTAAATTCATATTTATTTTAACATAAAATTTTTTAAAAATCAAATTTTAATTTTCTTTTTTGAATAAAAACTTCATATATCCTACAAAAACAAATCACATTTGCAAAGCTTTGTGAATATGGTTTTGCATAAGTGCTTATCAACATCGTAGCAATTGTACTTGTTAAAAGTACAATTGCAACAACAGGATTTTCTAAAACTTCTTTTAATTTACAATTTAAAACTAAAATTTTTAAAACAAATATTAAATATAAAATAAAAGCTACTGCTCCTATACAAAGTCTAAGCCCATTGCTATATGATTGCAACAAATTTACCATTTTTATAAATATTTTACATAACATCACTATTTGTAGTCCTATTATTTTTATGAAAAAAAGAAATGCTAATAATCGCATTTCTTACTTCATTGTCAATTTCACTTTTTGTTTTTTAAGGTCTATTTCTAAAATTTTTACCTTTACTATATCAGAAACTTTTAAAACTTCTGAAGGGTGTTTTATAAATTTATTTGAAATTTGTGATATGTGAGCAAGTCCGTCGTTTTTAATTCCAATGTCGATAAACGCACCAAAATCTACAACATTTCTAACAGTTCCTTTTAATTCCATTCCAACTTCCAAATCTTCGATTGAAAGTACATCTGACCTTAAAATAGGTTTTGGCATATCCTCTCTTATATCACGTCCCGGTCTTTTTAACTCATCAATTATATCTTTCAAAGTTAATTCCCCTACTTCTAATTCTTTAGAAAGTTTTGAAACATTTACTTTATCTAAATCTTTTCCATAAAGTTTTTTTGCAATCTCATAACTTTCAGGGTGAACTGCTGTATTATCAAGTGGATTTTCTCCATTTCTAATTCTTAAAAATCCGGCTGATTGTGTGTAAGCCTTCGGTCCTATTCCTTTTACTTTTTTAATTTCGTCTCTATTTTTAAAAGCACCATTTTCATCACGATAAGAAACCAAATTTTTAGCCATTGTCTTAGTCATTCCTGAAATGTAAGATAAAAGTGAGAATGATGCAGTATTAACATCAACTCCAACTTTATTTACACAATCTTCAATAACATCAGATAGTGTTTCTGTTAATTGTTTTTGATTTACATCGTGTTGATATTGTCCTATACCAATATGTTTAGGTTCAATCTTTACAAGCTCAGCCATTGGGTCTTGGATACGTCTGGCTATTGAGATAGCTCCTCTAACCGTTACGTCCAAATCCGGAAATTCTTCTTGACCAAGTTTTGATGCAGAATAGATTGATGCTCCGGCCTCGTTTACGATTGAATAGAATAAATCTTCTTTTTTCAATTCATTTATAAGTTCAACAACAACTTTTTCTGTTTCACGACTTGCAGTTCCATTTCCGATAGCAATTAAACTTACGTCATATTTTTTAATAAGTTTTGATAAAATTTCTTTACTTTCCTTTATCTTTTCTTGTGGCTTTGTAGGATAGATATTTACATGATCCAAAACTGAACCGGTTTTTGAAATTACAGCAACTTTACAACCCGTTCTATATCCCGGGTCAATTCCCAAAACAACTCTGTCAAGAATTGGAGATTGCATAATATAAGGCTTTAAGTTTTTTCCAAAAACTTCGATTGATTGTGTATCAGCCATTTCTTTTAGATTAGCTCTTATTTCAGTTTCTATTTGTGGGAATAAAAGTCTGTTATATCCGTCAACAACTGCATCTTTTAAAAATTTATAGCAGAAATTTTCCTTATCCATACATAATGAAAATAAAATATCGTCAATATTTTTTTCATCACTTAACTTAACAGAAACTTTTAAGGCTTTTTCTTTTTCTCCTCTATTTATAGCAAGTATTCTATGTGCTGGAAGTTTTGAAATCTTTTCAGAAAATTCATAGTACATATCATAAACATTATTTTCTTCTTTTCCTTTTTCGGAAACAAGCACACCATTTTTATTGGCATCAATTCTTAAAATATCCCTAAAATCTTTATCTTCTGAAACCATTTCAGCAATAATATCTAAAGCCCCTGCCATTGCCTGTTCAATATTTAAAACTTCTTTTTCTTCATTTATAAATTCTAAAGTTTTTTGTTCAAAATTATTTTCATTAAGTTTTCTATCTAAAATCAAATCTGCAAGTGGTTTTAATCCTTTTTCCTTTGCAATAGTTGCTCTAGTTCTCTTCTTAGGTCTGAAAGGAAGATAAATATCCTCAACTTTTGAAAGAGTTTCAGCCTTTAAAATTTCACTTTTTAATTCGTCAGTCAACTCTCCAAGATCGTCAATTAATCTTATAACATCTTCTTTTCTTTGTTCTAAATTTCTTAAATATTGTAACTTTTGTTCTAAATTTCTAAGTATTTCATCATCTAAATTTCCGGTTACTTCTTTTCTATATCTTGCGATAAAAGGAATTGTATTTCCATCATCGATAAGTTTTACAGTATTCTCAACTTGAGAAACTTTTATACTCAATTCTTTTGCAATTTGTTCAAAAATATTCATTACTACCTCTTTACATAAAAAAGGGAGCTAACGCTCCCTTAAATTCTAACAAAATAATTATTTTGCAGGTGCACTATGGATTGATTTTCCTTCTAATTGGTGAATTGCTTCCATGAATGCTTCTGATAGAGTTGGGTGTGCGTGAATCATTTTTCCGATTGACTCAACTCCCATATCATTTGCCATAGCAACAGTTCCTTCATGAATTAAGTCATTTGCATGAGGTCCTATAATATGGATACCTAAAATTTTCTTTAAGTCTTCAGTTGCAATAACTTTTACAAATCCATCGGCTTCTCCTAATGAAACAGCTTTACCATTTCCACTAAACATAAATTTACTCTTAACATAAGGAATATTTTGAGCGATAACTTCTTCTTCAGTTAACCCAACTTGAGCAACTTCTGGTAAAGTAAATGTACAAGCAGGAACAATTCCTAAGTTAATTTCTGGGTGTTCTCCCATTAATTTTTCAACAACGTGGATTGCTTGAGCACTTGCAACATGAGCAAGTTGAACATTTCCATAAACAACGTCTCCAATAGCATAGATATGGTCAACATTTGTCTTGAATCCTTCATCAGTAAGAACAGCTCCTCTTTCAGTAGCAACACCAGCTTTTTCGATTTCTAATCCATCGATATTAGCTTTTCTTCCTGTTGCTAAAAGAACCATTGTACCTTCAGCCTCTTCAACTTTGTCTTTATCAACTCTCTTAGCTACAACTTTTAATTTACCGTTAGATTCTGAAATTTCACTTGCACGAACTTTGTTTATAATCTTAATTCCAGCTTTTTTAAAGATGCTTGGAATTCTCTTTTGGATTTCTCCGTCTGTTGCAGGTAAAACACCATTAGTAATTACAGTTACTTTTGAACCGAATTGAGCGTAAATACTTGCAAATTCCATACCAATAACTCCACCACCAACAACTACAAGTTCTTCTGGAATTTCTTTTAAATCTAAGAATTCATCACTTGTAATTACATTTGGTAAATTAGTTCCAGCGATTGGTGGAACACTTGGTTTTGAACCAGTAGCAATAATTATGTAATCAGCTGTTACATCTTTTTGTGAACCATCATTTAATTTAACATGAATTGTATGTGAGTCAACGAAAGAACCAAATCCTTTTAGGTATTCAATATTTGGATAAGAACCGATTAAGAATTCTACCCCACCTACGATTTTTTCAACAACTTCACATTTTCTTTCATTAAGTCTTAATGGATCGATTTTACATTCATCCATAAGTAATCCGAATTCAGCTTTTCTGTGAATGTTTTCCATAATTTCAGCATTTTTCCAAAGTGTTTTTGTAGGGATACAACCTCTATTTAAACAAGTACCACCTGGTCTGTCTGCCTCAATAAGTACAACTTCTGCTCCCATTTGTGCAGCTCTAATAGCAGCCTCATATCCTCCTGGGCCTGCTCCGATAACAGCTATCTTAGTCATAAAACACACTCCTTAATTAAATTTTTTAATTTCTAAGTTTTTTAAGTTTTCACTTACTTAAAATTATAGCTCAAAAACAAATTTTTTTCAAGTTTTTAAATAAATTTAACAAAAAAATGTTATGATACAATTGATGTGAGACCAAGGGTACAAAAAAAAGAGAATATCCTATATAATTAAAACAACAAAAAAATTAACCAGAAAGGAACTCTCTTTTATGAATAATATTATATTACAAAATCAAGAAAATATAAAACACAACCAACGTTATATCCCTCATTTACTTCAAACAAGATACCATGCTGTTAAAACTTACAGAAACGGTAATTCTGTTAGCTTTGTTTGTAGAAGATATAAAATATCTAAAGCCTCCCTTATGCGTTGGAATAAAAGATTTGATGGCTCTATTGACTCCCTTAGGGATAAATCTCATAGACCTTTATCTAAACATCCTAATTCTAATACCGATACTGAAATTTATTGGATTAAAAATCTCATTAGAAGAAATCCTAATACTTCTTTGATTGAACTTTATGCTAAACTTAAACTAAATAAAGGTTATACTAGACACCCTTGCTCCCTTTTTAGATTCCTTAGAAAACTTGGTTTTTTTTAAGATGTTAAACAACCTTCCAAACCCTATGTTCCTAAACCTTATCATACTCCTACTAAAATTGGTGTTAAAATGCAACTTGATGTTAAATATGTTCCCAATTCTTGTTATGTTGGTAAATATCCTGACAAATTCTACCAATATACAATTATTGATGAGGCAACTCGTGAAAGGTTTATTTATCCTTTTAAGGAACAATCTTCTTATAGTACTGTTACTTTTGTTAAAATGGCTTTTTCCTATTGAAAAACGTAAAGAATTATTATTTTCTATCGTCTAAAATTTACATATTAAATTTTTGCTATGTTTTTACTAAAACCATTCTTTGTGCATTTTTTCTAACGACTCTTTTGTTAGTGGATATCCAATAGATTCTCCTATCACAGAGTCAATCCCACAATATGGACAAATAGCTGTCCAATCTGGTTCATCTTCACACCAATCTTCTATTTCATTTGGAGAAAATATTTTACAACAATAAAAACAACCACACTTCTTTTCATTTTTAAGCATAGTTTTATTTGCAAAAGAATACTTATGAGCTTCTATACAATCCATAATACCTCCTTATAAAATTTATAATCTTTATTTAAATTGGTATGCTATTTACAATATCCATTATTAAAATGGATACTCTAAGCAGCACACCAACTATTTATTTTTTGAGTTTTAAACTTTGGTACTCTTTGATTTTTATTTTTGCTAGTATTGTAATTTTCTCTTTCTATTAGACCATATTTCCTTTTTACTTGTGCAATATATAGGCTTGAAACTTTTAACCCATATTTATCTAACACATACTTTTTAATTTCTCTATAAGTTGCATCTTTTGAAAAGTCAATTTCAGATAATTCATCTTCAGCTATTTCTATATCTAAATGATGTTCAGTGTTTAGTTTGGACAATAACGCCACCGTCTCAACCCCTATGGTTAAGGGGAACATATCCACACTCGTAGTTGGAAACATATCCAACATTGGCTCTCGTTTGTGGGAAGATATCAACGGTTTTGTCTGTTCGTGAGAACATATCAACTCAAATCATTTCATGGTTAATCCCTTATCAATGGCTTCCTGAATAATCTTATGACAACATACCCCCAAAGGATTGTTTTCCTTACAAAGCGAATTTTTCATTGCTCCAGTTATGGCATTTACTTCTTTAACGGTTTTCGCACCATGCTTTACAACTGCTTCAATTACCTGATCTTCTGTGACTTTGCTGCAATAACAAGCATACTTAGGATCTGCATCTTTCTTAAACCAGATAGGAACCCTAACTTGGTCTTTTAAGAATTTTATTTCTTTATCTAAGTTATAGTAAATAACGTCGCAGTCCTCATTCATGCATATCTTATATTGATCTCCATCAACGGCATTACGATAATCATCTGTCACCAAGTGTTCAACGGTTATCCTACTAACTGTTACTCCTTCATTATTACAGACAGGGCAACTCTCCTTTGTTCTATTTAAATTTTGTGTGATACATTCACAGCAACATTCATCAATAACTTTCAATTACATAACCTCCATATCTTTAAAACCATTTAATTCAAGGTAAATCCCAACCAATTTTCATTTATAGTTTTTAAATTAAAAAATACACCTTGATTGTATCGTCAATTATCGGTATCATTCAAGGGGTGAATAGGAAAAATAGTTTATAGATTCTTTACATTCAAAGCTCTAAAAGCATTTAATACTGCGATGATAGTTACACCTACATCTGCAAATATAGCTGCCCACATAGTAGTTATTCCAAAAGCACTCAAAATAAGAACAATTATTTTTATTCCAATTGCAAATACTATGTTTTGATGTGCAATTTTTAGTGTCTTTTTAGAAATCTTCATTGTAGTAGCAATTTTCGATGGCTCATCAGTCATAATTACAACATCAGCAGCTTCAATGGCCGCATCAGAACCTAAACCACCCATTGCTATTCCAATGTCTGCACGAGCTAATACAGGTGCATCATTGATTCCGTCACCAACAAAGGCAAGTTTACCTTTTTTAGATTTTTGCGAAAATAATTCTTCTAGTTTTTCAACTTTGTCTGCTGGCAACAGTTCTGCATAAACCTTATCAAGACCAAGCTCTTTAGCAACTTTTGAACCAATACTTTTATTATCACCTGTCAACATAACTGTTTGTTTAATATTAGCTGCCTTAAGTTCCTTGATTGCTTGTGCTGAATCTTCCTTTACCTCATCGGCAATTACAATGTAACCTATATATTTGTTATTAACAGCAACATGTACAATAGTACCGATCAGCTCTCCCTTGAAATAAGGGATATCCATCATTTTCATAAGTTTGATATTTCCTGCCATAACCTTTTTGCCATCTACTGTTGCAATAACACCATGACCTGATATCTCTTCTACATCTAAAATACGTTCATTGTCTATTTCTTTGCTATATGCACGTTTCAGTGAAAGTGAAATCGGATGATTGGAATAGCTTTCCGCATGTGCAGTTAATTCTAGTAGCTCTTCTTTGGAAACTCCTTCTGGATGAATTTCCTGTACATTAAATACACCTTTCGTTAGTGTTCCAGTTTTATCAAAAACAACAATTTCAGTTTCTGCTAATGCCTCTAAATAATTACTACCCTTGACTAAAACACCTTTTTTTGAGGCTCCACCTATTCCACCGAAGAAACTCAAAGGAATTGAAATAACTAAAGCACACGGACAGGATACCACAAGGAATGCTAGTGCTCTATATATCCAATCACTAAAAGTCGCCCCGTCTATAACAAGAGGTGGTATAATAGCTAGAAAAACTGCAATTATAACCACAACCGGTGTATAATATCTCGCAAACTTCGTAATAAATTGTTCTGAATTGGATTTTTTACTACTTGCATTTTCAACTAAATCAAGAATTTTACTTACAGTAGATTCTCCAAATTCCTTGGTAACCTCTGCTGTAATAACGCCATTAATGTTGATGCACCCACTTAGGATATCACTTCCAACTTCTACTTTACGAGGAACAGATTCGCCTGTTAGTGCCGATGTATCAATCATTGAACTTCCCTCAATTACCTTGCCATCAAGAGGAATTTTTTCTCCTGCTTTAATTACAATAATATCTCCAATTTGTACTTCATCTGGGTCAACTTTGACAAGTTCATCACCTTTTTTAACATTTGCATAATCTGGTCGAATATCCATAAGGCTTGCAATTGACTTTCTCGACTTGCCAACTGCATAGCTTTGAAACAGTTCTCCAACTTGATAAAACAGCATAACTGCAACACCTTCAGGATACTCACCAATAAAAAATGCACCAATTGTTGCAATACTCATTAAAAAATTTTCATCGAAAACTTGGCCTTTAAAAATATTTTTTACAGCTCTTTTTACAACATCTCCTCCTACAATAATGTAACTTATTATAAAGAGAGCAATCTGTAACCATTCGTTATTTAAACTAAGCAATACTGCTGTAGCTAACACGGCTGCACCAATAATTATTCGCCATAGTCGTTTTGTCATACTAAATAGCCTCCTTTAAGCCTTTTTCATAGTTGTATCGGGTTCGATTTTTTTAACTATTTTTTCGGCCTCTGCTATTATTGTTGGCATTTTTTCATCCTCACCATCAATAACGAGTTTTGTGGTCATAAAGTTAACAGTAGCTTCTTTCACTCCATCAAGCTCATTAATAGCCTTTTCCATTTTTGCCGCGCAATTTGCACAATCTAAACCTTCAAGTATAAATTTCTTTTTCATTATTAAATCCTCCTAAATATTATTTGTAATTTTATTATGAATACTACAAGTCTTTTTCAAATTTTCTTGAAGCATTGCTCATTTGAAATGAAGACTTAAATATATGCCCAAATATCTTCAAAAAATATTCTATTCTACCACATTACTACTTCTCGTTGCTATGAATTAGACCTTGGTCAAATATTTCTCTTACATGATCATCAACTAATGAATAATATACTACTTTGCCTTCTTTTCTGTTTTTCACTAAATTAGCTTGTTTTAAGACTCTCAGCTGATGGGAAATTGCTGATTGTGTCATGTTAAGTAATACAGCGATATCACAAACACACATTTCAGCTTCATGTAAAGCCCATAATATCCTGATTCGTGTTGAATCTCCAAATACTTTAAATAATTCTGCTAGATCATAAAGGCTTTCTTCTTGAGGCATTTTATCTCTAACTTGATTTACAATATCCTCATGAATTAGATTGCAGTCACATCTTTCAATTGAATTAAATTTTTTAGTCATATTATCACCTCTTTTTAAATCATTTCATCTGATTACTTGGACAAGCATTCATACGTTGTATATTTATTATATTATTATTTTTCTCTTGTGTCAATAGTTATATGAGCATTTATTCAAGTATTTTTTATATTATTTAAAATATCTCAAAAACATCTACTAAGACATTAGTACAGTCCTTTCTCGGTATCCTGTTCCATACATATCCTTTAAACAATTCCTTAAAAATAAAGACTTCTCCTTCGTACAAGTTTTCGGTTTCTTTAATAGCTTCATCTAACAGCTTATTACATCACTCATGTGGTCAACTCCTTATCAATAACCTTGTAAACAACATTTTTGATAATATAACATGTATAAATCATGTAAAAGTCAATGCAAAAACCGCCAATCAAGAGAACCTAACTCTTAATTGACGGTTTATATTAGTATTAAATCATACTTCCATTTCAATTCCAGATTTAAAGCATATTACAAAGTGGTCATCATAAACACTAACATTCTGGATAATCTTCCTTACTAGGGTATCATCATAACGTGTAACCATTACTGGAACATAAGCTATAAATTTCGTCTTTAAAATGTCCGTTATTTGCAGTTAATATGTTGGGTACATTTTCTAGCACAAAATACTTCGGTCTAACAACACTAACTACCTCAAAAAATATTTAAATAAATAATTACGTGGATCATCCATTATTTTTCTTTTCCCTTTTTGAGAAAATCCTTGACAAGGTGGTCCCCCAACAATTACGTCTATATTTTTATACTCATTAAAAACATCATCAATATCTAATTTTGAAATATCTTCATTAATCATTTTCACTTTAGGATGATTTTTTTTTTATAAGAATTAGCTATAGAATAGTCAACTTCATTTGCTAAAACAATTTCAAATCCTGAGTCGAAAAATCCTTTAGATAGTCCACCAACTCCAGAAAACAAATCAATAACTTGTCTTTTCATCTTCTACCCTCATATTCGCTAATTTAGCATATTTTTCTTCTAATTCAACACCGATAAAATTTCTATTTAATCTATAGCTTGCAATTGCAGAAGAACCGCTTCCTAGAAATGGATCTACTACTAAATCGCCCTCTCTTTATCTATCTCTATATATTTCTCTATCTCTATCTCTTGTCGGACATGGGTTGGACTCA
>UMJL01057236.1_pt1 | contig 27942 bp, 21 predicted proteins | sample 1966071 | NCBI WGS metagenome assembly UMJL01 (sample SAMEA4836148, study PRJEB28245) | human gut metagenome | biome: gut microbiome; material: fecal sample | place: Denmark | collected 2008
GAACCTGCACGGTGAAGTCTGTTGCTGCCGAAGGGGATTATAAGATTGAAGATACCATTGCCGTACTCACCGATGAAGAAGGTAAGGATATTACAGTCAATATGATTCAGAGATGGCCGGTGAAGCGTGCAATGACTAATTATAAAGAAAAGCCCCGTCCTTTTAAATTGCTGGAAACCGGAGTTCGTGTTATCGACACGGTGAATCCGATTGTAGAGGGAGGAACGGGCTTTATCCCTGGCCCTTTCGGTACGGGTAAGACAGTGCTTCAGCATGCTATCTCTAAGCAGGCGGAAGCGGATATTGTGATTATCGCTGCTTGTGGTGAACGTGCCAATGAGGTTGTGGAAATCTTTACCGAATTCCCCGAACTGGTTGACCCGCATACAGGACGCAAGCTGATGGAGCGTACTATTATTATTGCAAATACTTCGAACATGCCGGTGGCTGCCCGTGAGGCATCCGTATATACGGCGATGACCATTGCAGAGTACTATCGCGCGATGGGATTGAAGATTCTGTTGATGGCCGATTCTACTTCCCGATGGGCACAGGCATTGCGCGAAATGTCCAACCGTATGGAAGAGTTGCCCGGACCGGATGCGTTCCCGATGGACTTATCGTCTATCATTTCCAATTTCTACGGCCGTGCCGGTTATGTGAAACTGGATAATGGAGCATCGGGTTCTATTACTTTTATCGGTACGGTGTCTCCGGCCGGTGGTAACTTGAAAGAGCCTGTTACCGAGAATACCAAGAAGGTGGCCCGTTGTTTTTATGCACTCGAACAGGATCGTGCCGACAAGAAACGTTATCCGGCAGTGAATCCGATCGATTCTTATTCCAAATACATCGAATATCCGGAATTTGAAGCATATATCTCCGAACATATCAACGGTGAATGGATCGGGAAGGTAAATGAAATCAAGACCCGTTTGCAGCGTGGTAAAGAGATTGCCGAGCAGATCAACATTCTTGGTGACGACGGTGTCCCCGTAGAATATCACGTTACTTTCTGGAAATCGGAACTGATCGACTTCGTGATCCTTCAGCAGGATGCTTTCGACGAGATAGATGCCGTGACTCCGATGGAACGTCAGGAAGCTATTCTGAACATGGTAATCGATATCTGCCACACTGAATTCGAATTTGAAAACTTCAATGAAGTAATGGATTATTTCAAGAAGATGATTAACATCTGCAAACAGATGAACTACTCCAAATTCCAGTCGGAACAGTACGAAGACTTCCGGAAGCAGCTGAAAGAGCTGATTGATGAAAGAAGTGTTAAATAGTAAATCGTAAATAGCTAAATAGTAAATAGATGGCAACAAAAGCATTTCAAAAGATATATACCAAGATCACTCAGATTACGAAAGCTACCTGTTCGCTGAAAGCGACGGGAGTGGGGTATGACGAGTTGGCCACCGTGAATGGCAAACTGGCCCAGGTGGTAAAAATTGCCGGTGATGAAGTGACGTTGCAGGTGTTCGAAGGTACCGAAGGTATCCCGACCAATGCGGAAGTCGTGTTCCTGGGCAAATCGCCTACGATCAAAGTAAGCGAGCAGCTTGCCGGTCGTTTTTTCAATGCGTTTGGCGACCCTATCGACGGGGGACCGGAAATTGAAGGACAGGAAGTGGAGATCGGTGGTCCGTCTGTAAATCCGGTTCGCCGTAAGCAACCGTCGGAACTTATTGCAACGGGTATTGCCGGTATCGACCTGAACAATACATTGGTATCCGGACAGAAGATTCCGTTCTTTGCCGACCCTGACCAGCCTTTTAACCAGGTAATGGCAAACGTGGCCTTGCGTGCCGAAACGGATAAGATTATCCTCGGTGGTATGGGTATGACGAATGACGACTACCTGTATTTCAAGAATGTATTCTCCAATGCCGGTGCACTCGACCGTATTGTCAGCTTCATGAATACGACGGAGAATCCTCCGGTGGAACGTCTGTTGATTCCCGATATGGCATTGACTGCTGCTGAATATTTTGCGGTGGAGCACAATGAGAAAGTACTGGTATTGCTTACCGATATGACCTCTTATGCCGATGCTTTGGCAATCGTGTCCAACCGTATGGACCAGATTCCTTCGAAAGATTCTATGCCCGGTTCGCTTTATTCGGACTTGGCGAAGATCTACGAAAAGGCGGTGCAGTTCCCTTCCGGCGGTTCTATCACGATTATTGCCGTGACTACTTTGTCCGGTGGTGATATTACGCATGCTGTGCCCGATAATACGGGATATATCACCGAAGGCCAGTTGTTCCTGCGTCGTGACAGTGATATCGGTAAGGTTATTGTCGATCCGTTCCGTTCTTTATCCCGCTTGAAACAGTTGGTAACCGGTAAGAAGACACGTAAGGACCATCCGCAGGTGATGAATGCCGCCGTACGTCTGTATGCCGATGCCGCCAATGCCAAGACAAAGTTGGAAAACGGTTTCGACCTGACTAATTATGACGAACGTACTTTGGCTTTTGCAAAAGACTACTCCAATCAGTTACTTGCTATCGATGTAAATCTTGATACTACCGAAATGCTGGATGTAGCTTGGGGATTGTTCGGTAAGTATTTCCGTCCGGAAGAGGTGAATATGAAGAAAGAACTGGTAGAACAGTATTGGCCGAAATAATTGGATTTACGATCAGGCAGTTTACAGTCGTGCGATTGGATTTTTGTAGATTGTAATAGCGAAAAGAGTTGTTTCGATTGTCTGTTGGTAAATGGTTAAAACAGTAAAATAAATGAGATGGCTATAAAGTTTCAATATAATAAGACGTCCCTTCAGCTATTGGAGAAACAACTGAAAGTGCGGGTACGTACTCTGCCTATTATTAAGAACAAGGAGAGTGCCCTGCGCATGGAGGTGAAGCGCTGCAAGACGGAAGCGGCCGATCTGGAAGAAAGGCTGGAGAAACAAATCCAGGCTAATGAAGCCATGTTCGCACTTTGGAATGAGTTTGACGCCTCATTGATAAAGGTAAATGATGTTCATCTTGGCGTGAAAAAGATTGCCGGTGTACGGGTGCCGTTACTCGAAAATGTAGATTTTGAGATACGGCCGTACAGTATGTTTAACGCTCCCAAGTGGTATGCCGACGGGCTGCATCTGTTGAAGCAGCTTGCACAAACGGCTATCGAAAGAGAGTTTATACTCGCCAAACTGAACTTGTTGGAACATGCAAGGAAAAAGACCACTCAGAAAGTGAACCTTTTTGAGAAGGTACAGATACCGGGGTATCAGGATGCACTGCGAAAGATCAAACGTTTCATGGAGGATGAGGAAAACTTATCCAAGTCGTCGCAGAAGATTCTGAAATCCCAGCAGGAAAAAAGGAAGGAGGTAGAGGCATGATTACAAAAATGAAGAAACTCACGTTCCTGGCTTATCATAAGGAATACGAAGATTTTCTGAATAGTCTTCGCGAGCTTGGCGTGGTGCACATTGTTGAAAAACAGCAGGGTATAGCTGAGAATGCCGAGTTGCAGGACAGTATTCGTCTTTCGTCGCGTCTGGCGGCTGCCATAAAGTTGCTCCAGAATGTGAAGCTCGATAAGAATACGGCAGTTGCCAAAGAGGGGGGGACTCCTCAACGGGGTGCACAAGTACTGGATGAGATAGATGCGTTGCAGACGGAAAAGAGTAAACTGACCCAACAGTTGCAGGGTTATGCAAAAGAGCGGGATGCCTTGACTGCATGGGGCGACTTCGAACCGGAAAATGTTCGTCGGTTGAATGAGGCTGGCTATACGGTAGGGTTTTATACTTGTTCGGAAGGAAATTATAAAGAAGAATGGGAAACGGAATATAATGCGATGGTTATCAGTCGTATATCTTCAAAAGTATTCTTTATAACCGTAACGAAAGACGGAGCAGAAGTCGATCTGGATGTAGAGCAGGCCAAGTTGCCGGCTTACTCACTGACTCGCGTGAATCAGCTTTATGCCGAAACGGAACAGGCTATTACTGAAAATGAAGGAAAGCTTGCTTTGTTGGCCGAAAAGGATATTCCTTCCCTGAAGGAGATGGAGAGGGATTTACAGAATAATATCGAGTTTTCTAAAGTAGTGTTGAGCACAGAACAGGCTGCCGGTGAAAAACTGATGTTGCTTGAAGGTTGGGTTCCTGCCCGTAACAAGATAGAGATTGAGGCTTTCCTCGATTCGTCTCATGTCTATTACGAACTTTCCGATCCCACGCCAGAAGATAATGTGCCGATCGAATTGAATAATAAGGGATTCTTTTCCTGGTTCGAACCGATTTGCAAGCTCTATATGCTGCCGAAGTATAACGAATTGGACTTAACTCCGTTCTTTGCTCCGTTCTTTATGGTTTTCTTCGGGCTTTGTCTCGGCGATTCGGGGTATGGATTATTTCTTTTTGCGGGTGCTACGGCATATCGTCTGATGGCTAAGAAGTTGACTGCTTCTACCAAGTCGATCATTTCGCTGATCCAGGTACTGGCTGCTTCTACTTTCTTTTGCGGATTGTTGACGGGAACTTTTTTCGGAGCAAATATCTACGATCTGGATTGGCCGATTGTACAGAGGTTGAAACATGCGGTCTTCATGGATAATAACGATATGTTCCAGCTCTCGTTAATATTGGGAGTGATACAGATCATGTTCGGTATGGTGCTGAAAGCGGTGAACCAAACGATACAGTTTGGCTTTAAATATGCCGTTGCAACGATCGGATGGATTATCCTGTTATTGTCTATGGGTGTTTCGGCTTTGCTTCCGGAAATATTACCGATGGGTGGTACGGTGCATTTGGTAATACTCGGTATTGCCGGTGTGATGATATTCCTTTTCAATACTCCCGGAAAGAATGTGTTCCTGAATATCGGACTCGGTTTGTGGGATTCCTACAACATGGTTACCGGTTTGCTGGGTGATGTGCTTTCGTATGTCCGTCTGTTCGCTCTCGGGCTTTCAGGAGGTATTTTGGCAGGAGTATTCAATAGTCTCGCAACCGGAATGAGTCCTGATAATGCTGTTTTAGGACCGATTGTGATGGTACTGATCTTTGTGATCGGCCATGCCATCAATATATTTATGAATGTACTCGGTGCGATGGTTCACCCCATGCGTCTGACATTTGTGGAATTCTTCAAGAATTCCGGATATGAAGGCGGTGGTAAAGAGTATAAACCTTTTAAGAAATAAAGAAACAAAGATTTAAAATTAAACAATAAAAACAGAATAAAATTATGGAAATGAATTTGTTTATTGCCTACATTGGCATCGCGGTAATGGTTGGTTTGTCGGGTATCGGTAGTGCATACGGGGTAACGATTGCAGGTAACGCTGCCATCGGCGCATTGAAAAAGAATGATAGCGCATTTGGTAACTTCCTTGTATTGACAGCCCTTCCGGGTACACAGGGTTTGTATGGTTTCGCCGGCTACTTTATGTTCCAAACGATTTTCGGTATCCTGACTCCTCAGATCACAGCTATTCAGGCTTCTGCCGTATTGGGTGCAGGTATTGCTTTGGGATTGGTTGCTTTGTTCTCAGCGATCCGCCAGGGACAGGTTTGTGCCAATGGTATCGCTGCTATCGGTCAAGGTCACAACGTGTTCAGTAATACACTGATCCTTGCTGTATTCCCGGAACTTTATGCAATCGTAGCTTTGGCTGCTACTTTCTTGATTGGTAGTGCTTTGGCATAAGCCGGATATATAAAAAAATATGAAAGACTCCTGTAATATCGTATTGCAGGAGTCTTTTTTATCGAGAGCATATGATCATTTTTTTTTTTGATGCATGTCCATTCAAAGAATAGAATGAAACGCCCTGCTGAAGGGGGATTGCAAACGTTTGTGGCTTCCTGTCAATTCATATTTTCTGCATAAACCATTATTTTTCAATAAATAATGCGTATTTTTGCAGTCGCTTAATAAAAAAGAGTTCTAAACAATTATATGGTAAAAGATTTATTAACCCCCGATTATATCTTCGAAGCCAGTTGGGAGGTGTGTAATAAGGTAGGAGGAATCTACACTGTTCTGTCCACAAGGGCAAACACATTACAGACCGCTTTTCGTGATAAATTGTTCTTTATTGGTCCGGACGTGTGGCAAGGTAAGGATAATCCTTTGTTTATAGAGTCCGACAATCTTTGTGCGGCATGGAAAGAACATGCCTGTGAAAAAGATAATCTTTCCGTCCGTGTAGGACGTTGGAATATTCCGGGCAATCCCATTGTGATATTAGTAGACTTTCAGTCGTTCTTTGCAGAAAAGAATGAAATATATACAGAGATGTGGAATCGTTTTCAGGTAGATTCGCTGCATGCTTATGGCGACTATGATGAAGCATCGATGTTTTCGTATGCTGCCGGTAAAGTAGTGGAAAGTTTTTATCGCTACAATCTGACGGAGAACGATAAAGCTGTTTATCAGGCACATGAATGGATGACCGGATTAGGAGCGCTTTATCTGCAAACGGCTGTACCGGAAATTGCGACGATCTTTACGACCCATGCTACGTCTATCGGACGTTCCATTGCGGGAAACAACAAACCTCTGTATGATTACCTGTTTGCTTATAACGGTGATCAGATGGCCGGAGAGCTGAATATGCAGTCCAAACATTCCATCGAAAAGCAGACAGCTCATTATGTGGACTGTTTTACGACGGTAAGTGAAATAACCAATAACGAATGTAAAGAGTTGCTTGATAAAGCGGCCGATGTGGTATTGATGAATGGTTTTGAGGACGATTTCGTTCCTAAAGGAAGTACTTTCACCGGCAAACGTAAACGTGCCCGTTCGGTTATGCTGAATGTTGCCAATAAATTATTGGGAACAAATTTGGGTGATGATACGTTAATTATCGGAACCAGTGGACGTTATGAATTTAAGAACAAAGGTATCGATGTGTTTCTGGAATCATTGAACCGTTTGTGCCGGGATAAGAACTTGAAGAGAGACGTATTGGCTTTTGTCAATGTTCCCGGCTGGGTGGGCGATCCCCGTGAAGATTTGCAGGCGCGTCTGAAAAGTAAAGACAAGTTCGATACTCCGTTGGAAGTGCCTTTTATCACGCATTGGTTGCATAATATGACGCATGACCAGGTGCTTGATATGTTGAAATATCTTGGAATGAGCAATCATCCCGAAGATAAAGTGAAAGTGATTTTTGTGCCTTGTTATCTGAATGGCAGGGATGGAATCTTGAATAAGGATTATTATGATCTGTTGTTGGGACAGGATCTTAGCGTTTATCCGTCTTATTATGAACCTTGGGGATATACGCCTTTGGAGAGTGTGGCTTTCCGTGTGCCTACCATTACTACTGATCTTGCCGGTTTCGGTCTTTGGGTGAAGAGCCTGAAAAAACAGAATGGTATTGATGGCGGGGTGGAAGTGTTGCACCGTTCGGATTATAATTATTCCGAGGTGGCCGATGGTATCAAAGATACAGTCTCGCTATTCTCCGCAAAAACAGAAAATGAAGTGAAGGAAATCCGCAAACATGCCGCCGAAATCGCAGAGAAGGCGTTGTGGAAACACTTTATTAAATATTATTATGAGGCTTATGATATTGCTTTACGCAATGCAATGAAACGTCAGCTGAATTAAATTATTTATCAAACAAGTAAATGATAACATTATGAAAGTTAAAGTTAGTAATGTGAACACTCCGAACTGGAAAGAGGTGACTGTAAAGTCACGTGTTCCGGCGGAATTGGAAAAGTTGTCTGAAATAGCACGCAACATTTGGTGGGCCTGGAACTATGAAGCAACCGAATTATTCAGAGATTTGGATCCGGCTTTGTGGAAAGAAGTGGGTCAGAACCCTGTGCTGCTTCTGGAACGTATGAGTTATGAGAAGCTGGAAGCTTTATCAAAAGATAAAGTTATCCTGAAGCGCATGAATGATGTTTATACTAAGTTCAGAGACTATATGGATGTGAAACCGGACGCTACTCGTCCCTCTGTGGCTTATTTCAGCATGGAGTATGGTTTAACGAATGTTCTTAAAATATATTCCGGAGGTTTGGGTGTACTTGCCGGCGACTATCTGAAAGAAGCTTCTGACAGTAACGTGGATCTTTGCGCAGTAGGGTTCCTTTATCGTTATGGCTACTTTACCCAGTCATTGTCTATGGACGGACAGCAGATTGCCAACTACGAAGCGCAAAACTTCGGCCAATTGCCTATCGACCGTGTGCTCGATGCAGACGGCAAACAGATGGTAGTGGACGTTCCTTATATGAACTACTTCGTACATGCTAATGTATGGCGTGTGAATGTAGGCCGTATTTCTCTGTATCTGCTGGATACGGATAATGAAATGAATAGCGAGTTCGACCGTCCTATTACTCACCAACTGTACGGTGGTGATTGGGAAAACCGTCTGAAACAGGAAATCCTGTTGGGTATCGGTGGTATCTTGACTCTGAAAGCATTAGGTATCAAGAAAGATATTTATCATTGTAATGAAGGACATGCTGCACTGATCAATGTTCAGCGTATCTGCGACTATGTGGCTACCGGTCTTACTTTCGATCAGGCCATTGAGCTTGTTCGCGCTTCTTCTCTTTATACGGTTCATACTCCGGTTCCTGCTGGACACGACTATTTCGACGAAGGCCTTTTCGGCAAGTATATGGGAGGATATCCTGCTATGATGGGTATTAGTTGGGACGATCTGATGGATCTCGGACGTAATAACCCGGGTGATAAGGGCGAACGTTTCTGCATGTCTGTGTTTGCCTGCAATACTTCTCAGGAAGTAAATGGTGTGAGTTGGTTGCATGGAAAGGTTTCTCAGGAAATGTTCTCTTCTATCTGGAAAGGCTATTTCCCGGAAGAGAGTCATGTGGGTTATGTTACCAATGGTGTCCACTTCCCTACATGGAGTGCTACGGAATGGAAGCAGTTGTATGCGAAGTATTTCAATGAGAATTTCTTGTATGATCAGTCTAATCCGAAGATTTGGGAGGCTATCTATAATGTGGCTGATGAAGAAATCTGGAAGACCCGTATGACCATGAAGAACAAGCTGGTGGACTACATCCGCAAGCAGTTCCGTGAAACATGGTTGAAGAATCAGGGTGATCCTTCACGTATTGTGTCTCTGATGGATAAGATCAATCCGAATGCGTTGCTGATTGGTTTCGGCCGTCGTTTTGCTACATACAAACGTGCTCATTTGTTGTTCACCGATTTGGAGCGTCTGGCTAAGATCGTTAATAATCCCGATTATCCGGTACAATTCCTTTTTACTGGAAAAGCTCACCCGCATGATGGTGCTGGACAAGGCTTGATAAAGAGAATCATCGAGATCTCCCGTCGTCCGGAATTCTTGGGTAAGATTATTTTCCTTGAAAACTATGATATGCAGTTGGCACGTCGTCTGGTATCCGGTGTTGATATCTGGCTGAATACACCGACTCGCCCGCTCGAAGCATCCGGTACATCGGGTGAGAAGGCATTGATGAACGGTGTGCTTAACTTCTCCGTACTTGACGGGTGGTGGCTGGAAGGCTATCGTGAAGGTGCAGGATGGGCGTTGACAGAAAAGCGAACTTACCAGAATCAAGATCATCAGGATCAGCTGGATGCTGCTACTATCTACAGCATTCTTGAGACGGAAATTCTACCGTTGTTCTATGCACGCAACAAGAAAGGATTCTCTGAAGGCTGGGTGAAGACAATCAAGAATTCTATTGCGCAGATTGCACCTCATTATACGATGAAGCGTCAGCTCGATGATTATTACAGCAAGTTCTACACGAAAGAAGCCAAACGTTTCCAGATGTTGTCTGCCAATGACAATGCCAAGGCAAAAGAGATTGCAGCATGGAAGGAAGAAGTGGTTGAGAAATGGGATTCAATTGAGGTTGTATCTTGTGAGAAGACAGAAGAACTTGTAAAAGGCAGCATTGAAAGCGGAAAAGAATATACGATTACTTATGTTATCGATGAGAAGGGCTTGAACGATGCAGTAGGACTTGAATTGGTGACTACTTATACAACGGCTGACGGTAAACAACATGTTTATTCTGTAGAACCGTTCAGTGTCATCAAGAAAGAGGGGAATTTGTATACATTCCAGGCTAAACACAGCTTGTCTAATGCAGGAAGTTTCAAGGTATCTTACCGTATGTTCCCGAAAAATCCGGATCTGCCTCACCGTCAGGATTTCTGTTATGTACGTTGGTTTGTGTAATCAATCGGTATACCGATAAAGCATCATAAAAACAGCCCTTGCAGTTTGATTTGCAAGGGCTGATTTTTTTTGTGATATTCTCTTGAGAATCGACTTTTATTTCTTCAGTGCTTCGGCAATCTTTGTTTGCAGTTCTTCTCCGTGTAAACCACGGGCAATGATTGTTCCTTCACCGTCAATCAACATGGTATGAGGAATACTGTTTACGGCATACAACTGTGCGCCTTCACTGTTCCAGTATTTCAAATCGGACATCTGCGGCCATGTCATTTTCAGTGTTTTAATAGCTTCTTTCCAAGAGTCGGCATTCTGATCGAGTGATACGCCTACGATTTCGAAGTTCTTACCTTTGTATTTTGCATAAGCTTCTACTAAGTTCGGCATTTCACGGCGACAAGGACCGCACCAGCTTGCCCAGAAGTCTACAAGAACTACTTTCCCTTTTCCTGCATAGTCCGACAACTTAACAGATTTTCCGTCAGGAGTCTGCATTTCGAAATCGATGAATTTCTGTCCGACGGCTGTTTTCTTTTGCTTTTCAACCATCTCTTTGATTTTTACGATGGCAGCATCGTTTTGGAATTGAGCCGGAATCTGCTGCAATAAAGCATCATTTTCTGCTGTTTCCATGCTGTAATAGTTCATCTTGAACAAGTGGATACCTACCGGATTGGTGATGTTTTTTTCGATTCCCTCTTTATAAACTTCTCCCAATTCATTCTGAAGACCTTCGAGTGCTTTCATGTTTTCAGCTCTCTGTTCTTCGGTCATGTCGGCATTTCCCATGGATTCGTAGATGGGTTGTGCTTTCTGATTGAGCGCGTTGATCTTGTTGCGTATTTCCTGGTAGGCGTCGTTGTTGGCTGTACCGGTTGCCGAATCATTGTTTTTAGTCAGAGCGATATTGATTTTTCCGTTTTCAAGGAAGAAGTCCATAAGCATTGCTTCATTTCCTGTGCCGGATGTTACATAGCGGTTTACGGCAGAGTCCTGCACGCCTTCGAATGTAAATGTACCGTTCTTTATAATGGCAGTATCCAGTTTGCTGAGTTGTCTGCCTACTACTTCCTGTAAAAATACAGTGTCACCGTCGGCTGCTCCCTCTACTGTACCGGTAATGACATAGCCTGGTTTGTTTCCGCCGCAAGCCACCATACCTAAAGCGGCGGCAGCAACGAACAAATAAGTTAACTTTTTCATGCTTTCGTAAAATTAGTGAATAAATATTTATGCAAAGATAGATTATTTTTCAATCTTTCGGAGGAAAACTCTGTTATATTAGATTAACACGTAGGAGGAAATCGTAGAAATGTGTACCTTTGCACCCCAAATTAGTATGAATATGCAAGAAAACAATTACATTATCGAAGTAAACAGTGTATCGAAGTTTTTCGGTGATAAGACTGCTTTGGATAATGTGACCTTAAATGTAAAGAAGGGAGAATTCGTGACGATTCTCGGTCCTTCGGGTTGTGGTAAGACCACGTTGTTACGCCTTATTGCCGGCTTTCAGACGGCTTCGGAAGGTGAAATCAGAATATCGGGAAAGGAAATAACACAAACACCGCCCCATAAGCGTCCGGTGAACACGGTTTTTCAGAAATACGCTCTTTTTCCGCATCTGAATGTGTATGATAATATTGCTTTCGGTTTGAAGCTGAAAAAGACACCGAAGCCGGTCATTGAAAAGAAAGTGAAGGCTGCCTTGAAGATGGTAGGCATGACGGATTATGAATACCGTGATGTCGATTCCCTTTCCGGCGGACAACAGCAACGGGTAGCCATTGCCCGTGCCATTGTCAATGAGCCTGAAGTTTTGCTGCTCGACGAACCGTTGGCTGCGCTCGATCTCAAAATGCGTAAAGATATGCAGATGGAGCTGAAGGAGATGCACAAGAGTTTGGGTATTACATTTGTATATGTGACTCACGATCAGGAAGAGGCTTTGACGCTGAGCGATACCATTGTGGTGATGAGCGAGGGACGGATTCAGCAGATAGGCACGCCGATCGATATATACAATGAGCCTATCAATTCGTTTGTTGCCGATTTTATCGGTGAGAGTAATATACTGAACGGTACCATGATCAAAGACAAGCTGGTACGTTTTTGCGGTACGGAGTTCGAATGTGTGGACGAAGGTTTTGGTGAAAACATGCCGGTAGATGTGGTGATTCGTCCCGAAGACCTGTATATTTTTCCTGTATCCGATATGGCACAACTGACAGGAGTAGTGCAATCTTCTGTATTCAAAGGGGTGCACTATGAAATGACGGTGCTTTGTAGTGGTTACGAGTTTTTGGTGCAGGATTATCATCACTTTGAGGTGGGAGCCGAGGTAGGATTGCTTGTGAAACCCTTTGATATTCATATAATGAAGAAAGAGCGCGTGTGCAATACTTTCGAAGGCAAACTGACGGATGAGACTCATGTGGAGTTTTTGGGATGTAACTTCGAATGTGCACCTGTGACGGATATCGCGGCCGGTGCCGAAGTTCGGGTAGAGGTAGGCTTCGATAAGATTATCCTTCAGGATAACGAAGAAGACGGTACACTGACCGGTGAAGTGAAATTCATCCTTTATAAAGGTGACCATTATCATCTGACTGTATGGTCGGATTGGGACGAGAATGTGTTTGTGGATACGAATGATGTTTGGGACGATGGCGACCGCGTAGGTATTACTATTCCTCCCGACGCGATCCGGGTAATTAAAAAATAAAAAATGAATTTCAGAGGTGAATAAGTTATCAGTCTTTTTTTCATCACGTAAGAGTTGGATTCTTCCTTACATTATCTTTTCGGCGATATTTGTCGTCATTCCGTTGCTTCTTATTGTGGTTTATGCATTTACAGATGACAACGGACATCTTACTTTGGAGAACTTTGAGAAGTTCTTTACTCATCATGAAGCAATCAATACCTTTGTATATTCTATCGGAATAGCGATTATTACGACGCTTGTATGTATCCTGTTAGGATATCCCGCTGCGTGGATCTTGAGCAATGCGAAACTGAATCGTTCCAAGACATTGGTAGTGCTGTTTATCCTGCCCATGTGGGTCAATATTCTGGTACGTACGTTAGCCACCGTTGCCCTTTTCGATTTTTTCCGAATGCCATTGGGAGAAGGGGCGTTGATATTCGGTATGGTATATAATTTTATTCCTTTTATGATCTACCCCATCTACAATACGCTGCAGAAGATGGATCACAGTTATATAGAGGCAGCACAAGATTTGGGGGCCAATCCGGTACAGGTGTTCTTGAAAGCGGTATTGCCCTTGTCGATGCCGGGAGTGATGAGTGGTATCATGATGGTGTTTATGCCTACCATCTCTACTTTCGCCATTGCCGAGTTGCTGACCATGAACAATATCAAGCTTTTCGGTACCACCATTCAGGAGAATATCAATAATAGCATGTGGAATTACGGTGCGGCCTTATCACTCATCATGTTGTTGCTGATTGCGGCCACTTCACTGTTCAGTACCGACGATAAGGATCATTCTAACGAAGGAGGAGGATTATGGTAAAGAGGATTTTTGCCCAGGCCTATTTGTGGATATTGCTGTTGTTGCTCTATTCGCCCATCGTGATTATTGTGATTTATTCGTTTACCGAAGCCAAAGTATTGGGGAACTGGACAGGTTTCTCAACTAAACTCTATTCTTCGTTGTTTACCACAGGAACGCATCATTCGTTGATGAATGCATTGATAAATACGGTGACTATCGCTCTGATTGCCGCCACCGCGTCTACTTTGTTGGGAAGCATTACTGCTATCGGCATTTTTAACTTGAAGAGCCGTGCCCGTAAGACCATTGGTTTCGTAAACAGCATTCCCATTTTGAATGGTGATATCATTACCGGTATTTCATTGTTTCTGCTGTTTGTTTCTTTGGGTATCTCTCAAGGATACACTACGGTGGTGTTGGCACACATCACATTTTGTACGCCTTACGTGGTGCTCAGTGTGCTTCCGCGTCTTAAGCAGATGAATCCGAATTTATATGAGGCAGCGCTCGATTTAGGGGCTACTCCCATGCAGGCTTTGCGCAAGGTGATTTTTCCGGAAATCCGTCCGGGGATGATCAGTGGCTTCATGCTGGCGCTGACACTTTCCATCGATGATTTTGCAGTAACAGTATTTACCATCGGCAATGAGGGGCTGGAAACTCTTTCCACCTATATTTATGCCGATGCCCGAAAGGGCGGATTGACACCGGAGTTGCGCCCTCTTTCCACTATCATTTTTGTAGTGGTGTTGGCTTTACTCATTGTCATCAATCATCGTTCAAGCAAAAAATAATGTAATAATGTGCTAATATGCCAATGTGCCAATTGGCTGCGCTGCAATTGGATGTAATTTGAAGGAATAATCATGCCGCATGGAAATTGGCACATTGGCGTATTGGCACATTAAATAATTATTAATGTTATGAGAAAAATTCTATCTATACTCATTTTAGGAATTCTTTTTGCCAGTTGTTACAATACCGGGGAGCCTCGCAAGAATGTACTGAAGATATACAATTGGGCTGATTATATCGGTGAGGGTGTTTTGGAAGATTTTCAGGTTTATTACAAGGAACAGACCGGAGAAGATATCCGCATTGTCTATCAGACATTCGATATCAACGAAATCATGCTTACCAAGATTGAAAAGGGACATGAGGATTTTGATGTGGTTTGTCCTTCGGAATACATTATCGAACGTATGCTGAAAAAGGATTTGTTGTTGCCCATCGATACTGTTTTTGCCCATTCGCCCGATTATATGAATAATGTGGCGCCTTATATCCGTGAGCAGATTAATAAACTGAGTCAGCCGGGACGCCCTGCCAATCATTATGCTGTGTGCTACATGTGGGGGACGGCAGGAATCCTTTACAATAAGGCTTTCGTGACGGAGCAGGATGTAGATACCTGGGGATGCCTTTGGGATAAGAAGTTTGCCGGTAAAATACTGATGAAAGATGCCTATCGCGATGCATACGGGACAGCGATCATCTACTCTCATGCCAAAGAACTGGCCGAAGGAAAGGTGACCGTAGAGCAGTTGATGAACGATTATTCTCCTCAGGCAATGGCTATTGTGGAGAGATATCTGAAAGCGATGAAACCGAACATTGCCGGCTGGGAAGCTGATTTTGGTAAAGAGATGATGACTAAAAACAAGGCTTGGATAAATATGACCTGGAGCGGAGATGCTATGTGGGCTATCGAAGAAGCCGATGCAGTGGGAGTAGACCTCGATTATATAGTGCCCGAAGAGGGCAGTAATATATGGTATGACGGTTGGGTGATTCCGAAATATGCACGTAATCCGCAAGCAGCCAGTTATTTTATCAATTTTATGTGTCGGCCTGATATTGCTATTCGCAATATGGATGCCTGCGGATATGTAAGTGCTATTGCTTCTCCCGAAATAATGGAGGAGAAAATCGATACGACCTTGACTTATTATTCCGATCTCAGTTACTTTTTCGGGCCGGATGCCGATAGTATTCAGATAAACCGTATCCAATATCCGGACCGTAGTGTGGTGGAACGTTGTGCCATGATTCGTGATTTTGGTGATAAGACGAAAGACGTACTCGAGATATGGTCACGTATCAAAGGAGATAATCTCGGTGTGGGGATCACGATACTTATTTTTGTGGTGGTCGGCGTAATGAGCGGCTGGATGATTTATAAACGTGTGCAGCGTTATCAGCGTAATAAGTTGCAGAGACGGCGTAGCCGTAGACGACGGCGGAGTCTGAATCATTGAAACGGGCTGTGTTCCGTACTGGAATATACGATACTTAATACTGGAATATACGATGTTCAATACTGGGGGTAACCGTATTTTATCCTAAAATGAATCGTTTTTTCATTCATAGGTATTTAATCTATTTTTTCAATTTTTAATTGACACCCATAACAGCATTTCCCTTATACGAGCGTCTAATAAACAAAGCCAGACGCCGTATGAGGGATTTTTTCATTTATACTATTCTATGTCTATTCTGTTTCGCCCCGGCGGCGGCACAGGAAGTTCCGTTCGAGGGACTCCATCTGGATGATTTGATTTCAATCCCCGGCGAGCGAAAGCCGGGGATTATCAATCATCCTGTTTCTGCTTTTGAATTACCCGGTTTCAAATTGCTTCCTTCCGGGCATGCGCATCTTCTCCGTCATTATCCCGGAATTTCTTTACCTGGTATGCCCCCGGTCCCTTTTCCGGAAAAGAACAATCTCCGGAGTTATTCTTTCTGGCAACCCTTGAAGCGGTTGACAATAAGGGGGAACTACTTCTCTTCAGGAATATTACCGGTAGAAACTTACTCTTCTACTACGGTTCGCTCGGATGTAGAGGCTCGTTACCGGTTGACGAATAAGTTTTCACTTTATATGTCTACTAACTATCTGTCCGACAGATACCGTACCCCACGTTCCCTCTATACGAGGGGAACAAGTGCCGGCGCCGCTTATCAATTGTCCGACAGGTTTTTGTTGAAGACCGGCGCCTCTTATCAATATAATACTGTCCTTCGAAAATGGGAATGGATATACATGACTGGTCTTGTTTTCTGTTTTTGAAGTCTGTTTGTCTTCTTTTGAAATCCGTTTGTCACCCTTTTCTGTTTTTTTTGCATTTATTTTTAAAGAATTTGTCGATTTCTTTTCTCAATCCCCACTTAATGCCTATATTTACCACGTTTTAAAGATTTCTGATAAGTAAGATACGGTTCCTTTTCAATGTTATTGCAGAGTTATTTATCTCCTTAATAAGACTTCTCTAACAAAATCATTTTATTATTTAAGAATTAATTATTTTTTTTCGATGAACATTTTTATTGCAGGATTGAGCTATAACATTAGCGATTCCGATTTAACAGAGTTGTTTGCAGAGTATGGAGAAGTAGCCTCAGCAAGAGTTATTTCTGACAGAGAGACAGGCCGTTCCAAAGGTTATGGTTTCGTAGAGATGGCAGATGAAGAAGCCGGTGATAAGGCGATTGCAGCATTGAACGAAGCAGAAGTAGATGGCAGAAAGCTTGCTGTATCTGTAGCTCGCCCTAAAGAAGAATCTGCTCCTCGTCGTAGCTACGGCGGTGGTGGTAATCGTGGCGGTGGCTACGGTGGCGGTAACCGTGGCGGTGGTTACGGTGGCGGTCGTGACAGATATTAATCTGACAAAAAGCGGTAACGCTATGTACGCATAGTAAAAGGGCATCCGGAGAAATATTTCCGGATGCTTTTCTTTTATTGAATACGTCAATCTGCGTCTTCTCCCTTTACTTCTCCTTCCACTCTTCTCAAAGGCTTGGTATCTTCCCTTGATGAGGGGATTCGTTTTATTTCTCCTGATTTTGCTGTAATTCAGCAAGTTCTTGTTATATTTGTGAAATGGGAGAAACACTATCAGACATCGCACTTTATCATGAGCATAGGATAAAGGCGGATACGGACGGTTTGGTGTCCGAACGAACCTGGGATGATTTGAATATGGACGATGTTTTTCTGTCTGCCGATTACACTTCTTCTTGTGTGGGCAGACAGTACCTGTATGATGTATTGCATTACAATCGTCCGTCGACAATAACCGTTCATGAGGACATATTGCATACGCTTTCTTCCGATACGACATTGCGCAGTGACATTCAGAAGGAATTAAAAAAGTTGAATCATTCGGACGCCTGTTCGATAGCTTCCTTGTTATCGGCAGATCATCCGGTCAGTTCCCATTCTTTTTATCGGTTGTTGAGGGTCTTGCAATTTGTCCCTGTGCTTTCTTTGGGGTTGTTGTACGTCACTTCTTCCGTCTGGTTTCTTTGGCTGATGTTAGTAGGCTTACTGGTGAATCTTATCTTGCATTATCGCAAAAAGACAGAGATGCAGGCATATCTTTTCTCCGTTCCGCAATTATTGAACCTGTTGAAGCAATCGGAAAAACTGGCCAAGCGCCCGCTCTGCCTTTCGGTCGATAAAGAGATTACCGGCGTTTTGGCCGATTTAATCTCTTTGAGGAAGCGGCTGGCTTCTTTTCGTATGGGTATTCGTCTGGAAAATGATCTGGTTCTTATTGCCTATTTCTTTACGGAACTGCTGAATATGTTCTTTTTGCTGGAAGCGATTTCTACCTCCCGTGCTTTTTTTCTTTTACAGGGTAAACAGCAGAAGATAGAACAGGTGTTCCGTTTCTTCGGGTTGGTCGATGTGTTGTGTTCCGTATCGATGTTTCGGGAGTCATTGCCCTATCACTCACTGCCCGGACGTTGCCGTGAGGGTGAATCTTTTCATGTGGCGGATATCTATCATCCGCTTATCGGCCATTGTGTTTCCAATACGGTTACCCTTCATGGCAAGTCTGTGTTGATCACCGGTTCCAATATGTCGGGAAAGACGAGCTTCATCCGTTCGATAGGAGTTTGCCAGCTTGCTGCCGAGGCGTTGAACACCTGTTTTGCGCGCAGTTTCCGTTACCCTTCGGGTATGCGGCTTGCTTCCGCCATTCATATGGAGGATAGTTTGCTGGAAGGAAAGAGTTTTTTCCTGCAAGAGGTGCAGACGATTAAGGAGATGATTGATTTGAGCAGGGAAGGGAATCACCTGTTTTTGCTGGATGAGTTGTTCAAGGGAACGAATACCGTAGAGCGCATTGCCATTGCCAAAGCGGTGCTTTCGGCATTGATACGGCAAAGCAATATCGTATTTGTATCTACCCATGACATCGAACTGGCGTCTTTGCTGAAAGATGAATACGACCTGTATCACTTCTGCGAGAATGTGGAAAACGGAGTCTTGTCTTTTGATTATAAACTGAAACCCGGTCCGGTTACGGAACGTAATGCCATTCGCATTCTGGAAATCTGCGGATACCCGCAGGAAGTAGTGCAGGAAGCATACAGTGCGGTAGGGCAGACCTCTCAACTCTGATTCTATTCCCGCTCACCGGCAGGGGTAAAGGTCATAGTGACTTTCGTATAGCTTTCTACCTGCGATTCTATCGCTATCTTGCCGCCGTATACCGATACGATTTTCATAGACAGGCTGAGGCCGATACCTTGTCCCGCATACTCGCGCGTGTTGCTTGCCCGGTAGAAAGAGTGGAAAATGTGTTGTATCTCTTCTTCCGGAATACCGATTCCATAATCTTTCACTTCTATGACGGGCGCGCTTTCACGAATGCTAAAACTGACATTTACCTGCCCTTTGGAGTACTTCCGGGCATTATCAATTACATTTTGGAAGGCTATACGCAGCAGATAGAAATTGGCCGTAACGAGAGCATGGCCTTCCGGCACATCGGTATGGAACATCACTTGGGGGTATTGTAGGCATAAGTCGCGTAAAAGCACCACAAGATCCACCTCTTCCCTTGCGTTTTGCAGGATATCTTCTTCTTGGCGGGAGAGGAAAAGCAGGTGCTTTATCAGTTGGGTGATGCGCTTGCTTTCGGTAGAGATACGCTGGAGCGAATCGATATACTCTTGGGGGGAACGCTCTTTGAGCAGGGTGATTTCGCACTCGCCCTGAATGGCGGTGAGCGGGTTGTTCAGTTCGTGCGAAGCATTGCTGATAAAAGATTTTTCCGCTTGGAAAGCGGTGTCGATTCTGTCCAGCATTCCGTTCAGCGTGCGGATGAGGTCGTCCAGTTCATCCTTGTTGCCGAATGTTTTCATCCGTATGTTCAGGTTGTTTCCACGGATGCGCTTCAACTCTTTGAGGATGTGTTTCAGGGGATGCAGAATACGGTTGGCATAGATTCTTCCGATGAGGTAGATGAGTCCGCAACTCATCAGCAGCAGGAACAGGGCGAGCAGGAGGATGTGCTTCTGAATATCGCGTCCGTAATTATTGCTTGCCATGACCAGTACGATGAAGTCACCTTCATTGTCGGGATAATGGAGGGCAGCACCCCTCAGATTGCCGTAGACGAACGGAACCGGGAGGTCTTTGAACAGGCGTGCCTGCTGGTTACTGTCGAGGTATTTGTTCAGCGTGTCGTTCACGGCTGCCGACGCACTGTCTATATTCAGCAATATCTCTTGCGCCTGTGGCAACAGTTCGTCATATTTCTGTTGGATTTCGCGGTAGCTGTATTCATCCACCTCATCTTTTTCCCAATGCTTCTGAGCGGTCAGATAGGCTTTTTCTATCAGGTAAGAGTCGTAAAGATGGTTGATGTAGCGGGAGGTGAAAAAGTAGAATACCATGACCACCGCAGCGATTGCCCCTACGGTGATGATGGTATAAAACAATGCTATTCTGGAACCTATCTTCATACGCTGTGCTTTTTCTTTTTATCTGTTACCGGATACCCATGATATAGCCCATTCCCACAACGGTGTGAATGAGCTTCGTGTCGAAATCCTTGTCTATCTTGTTTCTCAGATAGTTCACGTAGACATCTACCACGTTGGTGTTGGTATCGAAGTTCTTGTCCCACACGTCTTTTAGCAAGGTGAGACGGGAAAGGACGACGCCTTGATGGGTCATGAAGTATTCCAGCAGGCGATATTCCTTAACGGTAAGGTCGATGCTGATCTCTCCGCGTTGGGCGCGGCGGGTGTTGCAGTCCAGCACGAGGTCATTGCAGGTCAGTTGCAATGCCAGCGTTTCCCTACCCCGGCGGAGTAGCGCTTTGATGCGGGCTTCGAGTTCCTGAAAGCTGAAAGGTTTTACCAGATAGTCATCCGCTCCGGCATCCAGTCCTTTCACTATGTCTTCGGTAGTGCCGAGTGCGGTGAGCATGATGACAGGTGTCTGGTATCCTTCCTTCTGCCGGTATTGCCTGCATAAGTCCACACCGTTTATTCCGGGCATGATGATGTCCAGCACTAACAGGTCGAACGCTTCGTGCTGTAATAGTTCCCAGGCGGTGGTGCCGTTGTGGGTTACGCTTACCGTATGACCGAATTCATGCAGTCCGCGTTCGATGAACGAGGCTATGTTCCTTTCATCTTCTACCAATAATATCTTTGCCATAACTGGAACGATGTTTTTAAAGTACCGTACAAATATACGAGAATTCACCACAGAATGCCATAGAGTTTCTTAAGTTTAAGGCTTGTATTTGTTTTATTTGTACCAACACACCATTATGGTTACTTGCAAGGCTCGAAAGAAAAACTCTCTGTGCCCTTCTGTGGTGAATATCTTATTTATAGTTTTCTCTGGTTCAGATTTCCTTCCTTGTCATACAGCATCTTCTTGTAAACCATCTCCACAATCAGCGGGAAGATGAACAGGGCAAAGAAAGTAGCGCCTATCAATCCGCCGATAATGACGATTGCCAACGGGCGTTGCGATTCCGAACCGATGCCGTGACTCGTGGCTGCCGGCATCAGGCCGATGGCTGCCATGGCTGCCGTCATCACTACGGGGCGGATGCGCGAACGCATGCTTGTCTTTATGGCTTCCGGCAATGGCAACCGTGCCTGTATGTTGTGCTTGATGTCTGAAATCATAATCACACCGTTCTGAATACAGATACCGAATAGGGCGATGAACCCGATACCTGCCGATATGGAGAAGTTGAAGTGGGTGATGAGCAGCGCAATAATACCGCCGACGGCTGCAAAGGGTACATTCAGTAATACCAACCCTGCATCCCGTGCATTGGAGAACAGTACGAACAGGATGATAAAGATGATAGCGATACTTACCGGAACGACTTGCGAAAGACGTTTGGTGGCACGTTGCTGATTCTCGAAGTCTCCCGTCCACTTTAGCGTATATCCTTCGGGTAGGTGTACGGAAGCATTGACCTTCTTTTGCGCTTCGGCCACGGCAGTACCCATGTCCCGCCCGCGTACGGAGAATTTCACGGCGCAGAAGCGGGTGTGGTTATCGCGGAATATCAGCAGGGGGCCTGTGATGGTTTTTATCTCCGCCAGTTCCTTGATGGGGATCATTGTCCCGTTCATGGTGGGTACCAGAATCTTGCCTATTTCCTCTTCGTTCTGCCGGTATTCCGGTTTATAGCGTACCATGATGTTGAACTTCCGCTCGTCTTCGTAAAGCAGTGATGCCGATTTTCCTCCGATAGCCATTTCGATGATGGACTGTACATCCTCTTTGGCTACCCCATAGCGTGCCAGACTCTGTTCGTTCAGTTCGATGCGTAGTTCCGGCTGGCCGATGTTGCGGATAACTCCGAGGTCTTCGATGCCCTGTACGGTGGAGAGTATCTTGTCTATCTGTACCGCAATCTTTTCCGATTTATACAGGTCTTTTCCGAATACTTTCACGGCGATGGAGCCTTTCACGCCCGAAGCCGCTTCCTCCACATTGTCCGTGATGGGCTGGGAGAAGTTAAAGTCGATGCCGGGATAGAGCGAAAGGTCGTCCTGCATTTTGTCTATCAGTTGCAGCTTGCTGAGTTTGCTTTCCCAGTCCTTTTCCGGGTAGATGTCTACGTGGAATTCGATGTTGTAGAATCCTGTGGCATCCGTACCGTCATTGGGGCGTCCGGTTTGTGAGAGCACTTGCCGCACTTCGGGGTATGCCGCTAACTTGCGCCGCATCTGATTGGCGAGCTGTACCGATTCGTCCAGCGAGATGCTTTGCGGCAGGGTGGCACGGATGTAGATGGAACCTTCGTTCAGTTGCGGCAGGAATTCCGTGCCCAGCAGGGTGAACATCCACAATCCCACGATGGCGGCGATGCTCGTCAGCCCGATGGATAGCTTGCGATGTGCATAGCATTTGTCGAAGAGGGCACTTGCCTTTTCGTTGATGAAACGGACAAAGAAATTATTCTTTTCGCGTACATTCTTTTTCAGCAGCATGGACGACATTACGGGTACCAGCGTCAGCGTAAACAGCAGTGCGCCCAACAAAGCGAAACCGAGCGTATAGGCCAACGGTGAGAACATCTTACCCTCTACTTTCTGGAAAGAGAAGATAGGGATAAGCGCCGTGATGATAATCAGTTTGGAGAAGAACACCGCTTTGGCCTTGTCTTTGGCCGTGTGGCGGATGAGTCCCATCTTCGACATGCGGTTGAAGGCAGGCATGCCCACTTCCCGCGCTTTTTTGTCGAGCGCCACGAACACCCCTTCCACCATCACCACAGCACCGTCTATGATAATACCGAAGTCGATGGCGCCCATGGATAGGAGATTGGCCGACATGCCCATGGCCCGCAGGCAGATGAAGGCGAAAAGCAGTGCTAACGGAATGACTACCGCCACTACCACCGTGGTACGCCAGTCGGCCATGAATATCAGTACGATGAAAGTCACTAACAGAATCCCTTCAATCAAGTTATGGGTAACCGTGCGCACGGCAAGGTTTACGAGATTTTCGCGGTCATAGAACGGAACGATCTCCACATCTTGGGGCAGTATGTTCTTGTTGATATCCTCTATTTTAGTCTTTAGGGCGTCGATCACCTCTCCGGGATTTTCTCCCTTTCGCATCACGACGATGCCTTGCACTACATCGTCTTCGTCCATTCTTCCCACTTGTCCCAGGCGTGGCAGGCACGATTCGTGTACATCTGCCAGGTGGCGTACCAGTACGGGCGTGCCGTTGATGTTTTTCACTACGATGTTCCGCAGTTCCTCCAGGTCGTTGATGAGGCCGATACCCCGTACCACATATGCCTGCGAGCTTTTCGTGATAACGTTGCCGCCCACGTTGATATTACTGTTAGCAATAGCGTTGTACAGTTCCAACGCGGTGATGCCATAATTGATCAGTTGGTGCGGGTTGACACTAACCTCAAAAGTCTTCACCTCTCCGCCGAAGCTGACAATATCCGCTACGCCCGATACTGCACGGAGGTTACGTTCGATCACCCAGTCCTGAATGGTTTTCAGTTCGCGCACGCTCCGTTTGTCACTGCGCAGGGTGTAGCGGAATATCTCTCCCGTAGGACCATAGAGGGGCTGTACCTCCGGTGTGATCCCTTCCGGCAGGTCGGCGTCGTTCAGCAGGTTGTATACTTGCTGGCGGGCGGTGAAGTCGTCCACTTGATCTTCAAACATCACATTGATCACCGATAGCCCGAAGAGGGTGGTAGAGCGGATATCCGTTTTCTTCTGTACCGGATTCATGGCTATCTCGATAGGGATGGTGATGAACTTCTCCACCTCTTCGGCGCTTCGTCCCGGCCATTGGGTGATGATGGTGACCTTCGTGTTCGTCACATCCGGAAAGGCGTCGATCGGTGTATGCTTAAAGGACACGACTCCGGCGATAACGGCTATCGTGGTACAGAAAAAGATAAAAAACTTGTTCTTCAGTGAGAAGGCTACAATGTTATCGATAAACTTGTGCATCGTCTGTTCCTCCCTTTAATCTGCATTCAGTGCGTTATACACTAACAATACGTTTTTGTTCAGAATCCGGTCTCCTTCCTGTACCCCCGATGAGAGATAACACTCCTTGCTCAGTTGCCGGTATACTTCCACCTCTTTTACGGCGAGTTTGCCGTCGGCATCCACCGTCACTACAAAGTTCTTTCCGTTTTCAAACACGAGGGCGTGCGAGTCGATGCGGGGCAGTTGCTTGTCGGACGATCTGCTGATTACGGATACGTTGGTGAACATGCCCGGTTTCAGCAGGTAGTTTTCGTTGGTGAGCTTCACACGCACGTTCATCGTTTTACTTTCGTCGTTCAGCATGTTGTACACCTTGTCTATCTTTCCGGTGAACTCCTTGCCGGGGTAGGCGAGGGTGGTAATCCGTACCGGAGCGTTCTCGTGCACCTTACTGATGTTGCTTTCGTATACATCCGCCATCACCCACACGTTTTCCAGTCCGGAGATGACGAACATCTCATCGTTCTGGTCGGAACGTATCTGCATCTCCTTATTGATATTCTTTTCGACGATGAAACCCGATACCGGCGCTTTCACTATATAAAGGGATTTGCCGGCAAGGTGGTAGATGGAGAATATTTCCGTGATTCTCTTCTCTTCCGCTTCGGCATTGCTCAGTTCCTGGCGTGCTTGCAGCACATCGCGTTCCGATGCCATGCCGGATGCGAACATATCCTGCACGGATTGCAGGTTGCGCCGGACGATGATGAGCTGTTGTTCGGCTTCTTTTTTCTGTTTCTCATAATCGGCTACCTCACCGCTCCGGATGACGGCAAGTATATCGCCTTTGCGTACATGGTCGCCGATTTCGGCAGAAACCTCGGTCACCGTTCCCCCGAAGATGGGGAATACGCGTGCCACTTGTTCCTGATTGAAAGTGACCCTGCCGTTAAGCGTCAACTCATCGGCCACTTCATGTATGTGTACGGTGTCCACCGATACTACGTTTTGTAAACTGTCTGTAAGAAAAAGTTCCCGGGTTGTTTCTTGGGGAGCTTCTGTTTGTCCGCCACAAGCACTTAATAGCGCAGCGCAGAGGCAGGCGGGTAGTAGAATGCGATTCATATTGAGTTTAATAGTTAAATACGGTTTGTCCGACAATTGTGTTTAAATTCTCCATAGCGAGGAATACCTCTTTTTTCAGTTCGTTCAGTTGCAGGCAGGTTTCTTTGTAACTTTGGTAATAGTCGATGAACTCGAGCATGCTGATGTTCCTTTTCCGGAAGTTCTCGTTCACCCCTTCGATGAGACGGCCGAAGTTATGTTCCAGTTCATCGTTGGACGAGCGGTACAGTTCCACTGCTTTCTGCAATCGGATGTAGGCGGCATGCAGTTCCATACGTGCTTTCTCTATGGCATATTCCTCCTCCTTGCCATTTTGTTGTATGTCGAGTTTGGCCGATTTGATGTTTCCTTGATTACGGTTGAAGATGGGTACGGAGATGCTGGCTCCTATGGCGAAGTAGTTATCAATAAAGTTTCCCGCCCGGTCGTACATCCCTTTGATGGAGAACTCCGGTGCAGCCAGCGACCGTTGTAGTTTCAGGTTTGCCTGAGCGGCTGTGACATTGGCATGAGCCATTTTCAGATCGGGACGGACGGAAAGCATCCGGCTCATATCCGTGAAAGAGACCGTTGCCGCATCCACCTGCTTCAGAATTTCATCATCCAGCAGTAATGTTACCTCTTGACCCGTAGGAAGGCTCAACAGCAGGTTCAATTCGCCGTACAGGCCGATGAGATTGTTTTCCAGTTCGTTCTTTTCTTTACGGAGCGATAACAGTAAAGATTCCAATCGTGAACTCTCCAGCAACGAGATGTTTCCTTTGTTCTGTTGTTCTTTAGTTGCCTGCATCAGCAGTCCGAGGGATTCTATCTCTTTGTCGTATATCCCGATCGAGCGGGTGGAGAAGCAGATTTCTACAAAAGTCCGGTTCAGTTCGCTGCGCAAAGTACGCAATACCTCTTCAAACTGATATTCGGCTATCTCCTTGTTTACCCTTTCCAGCCGTACCCGTTTGTTGCGTTGTCCGGCCAGGTTAATCACCTGCTCTATTTCGGCAGTGGCTTCCCCCTCTTTCCCCATATCGAAGTATTTGCCGTTCAGTCGGTTGTACACATTTTGTTCCAATGAGATGACGGGGTTTTCGAATAATCGTGCCTGCGTTACTTGCGCCTGAGCCATATCGATGTTGTATCTTTCGGCAATCAGTGACAGATTGCGTTCCAGAAATATCTTTTCCGCATCTTTCAGTGATAATTGTAAAGCCGTAGTTTCCTGTGCATGCAGAAATCCGTAAACGGATGAGAACAATAAAATAATAATCAGCCTTTTCATTCTTACTTTTAATTTGGGGGCAAAAGTAAAACTCTCCTTCCGGAAGGCATTCCAAAGGGGATTATAATACACTCAGACGAGATTAGAAAGTGATTAGAAAACTTTAGAACCTGCTTGGGTTTTGCTCAAAATAAGCTGATAAAAACTTTTAAGAGAAAATTTAAACAGGTCGTTAGGTCAGGCTTTGTGTGGATAACAATATAGGTGGTGGGGCACTACATATATTGGTGGATGACATTACACTTATTGTTATTTCTTTTATATGTAATGGTACAGGAAAGAAATTTGTTTTTGTTCCTTTTTTGTAATATCATTCCTGACAGGTACATAATTGTTGAAAAAGCAAATATAAAATTTCTCGAGAATTGGCGATGAGGTTGATTGTGCTTCTTTGTTATTTGTGTAATCGCTTGTTGTAGAGTGATATATGAGTGATTCTTCGGTCGTTGTAAAAGTATACTCTTTTTCTTGTGTTAACTGTATACTTCTGCCGTATAGGAGTATACAGTTTTGTAGGAGAATAATATATACTTTTAGATAGCCAATCTTTATTGTTAATTTGGAATGTTAATAATGGGTTTTCTTTTTAACTGTTTATCTTTTTTTGATAATTTGAATATGGTTAATTGTATTGATGGGGGTGTACGATACATGGCCGAAATTACGGACTTATATGTAATAGAACTTATATTGAATAAATAATAAAAGCATTCTTTTCTTTATCTTTGTGATTTAAAAAGTTTAATAGATGTATTACGACAAAATCTGTCACTGGTACAGTCTGGTTTTTGCTTTTACAGGGCTAATTCCTGTAGAGTGCGATACGTTACTGATAACTACCAAATACCATTTATAGTGAAAATTGTATTTACTGGATAATTACTTTTACTTAAGAATATGCCTGTTATTGAAATATCTTCTTTATCTCATCCTGGAGTTGAGATGTTCTGTACTCTTACCGAGGCTCAATTGCGTAATCGTATCGAGCCTGACAAGGGTATTTTTATCGTGGAAAGCCCGAAGGTCATCATTAGAGCTTTGGATGCCGGTTATGAACCCTTAGCCATTTTGTGTGAGCACAAG
>UMJL01047836.1_pt1 | contig 27715 bp, 20 predicted proteins | sample 1966071 | NCBI WGS metagenome assembly UMJL01 (sample SAMEA4836148, study PRJEB28245) | human gut metagenome | biome: gut microbiome; material: fecal sample | place: Denmark | collected 2008
GCTCCGCTGCGCGTCCTCGTCCTGATTCTCGTGGTCAATGCTTACGGCTCGGTCCAGGTGGCCATCGTGTCGCGCGAGATGGAGTTCAGGAAGACGGCGCGCGCCACCGTCGTCGCCGGTCTCGCCTCCGGCGTTCTGGGCGTTGCCGTGGCCCTGCTCGGGGGAGGCGTCTGGGCGCTCGTCGTCCAGCAGCTCCTCTTCCAGGTGGCGAAGTGCGTGGTCCTCTCCTTCGAGCTGAGCTGGAGGCCGCAGCTCGTGTTCGACGCACCGCGCGCCTCGCAGCTCTTCCGCTTTGGCTGGAAGCTCCTCGTCTCCGGCATCCTCGACCAGGGCTATCAGAGCCTGGCTGACCTCATCATCGGCAAGCAGTTCAACAAGACGGACCTCGGCTACGTCTCCCAGGGCAAGAAGTACCCCAACGCCCTCGGCCTCCTGCTTGACGGCGCCATCCAGCCGGTCATGCTCTCCGCCGCCTCACGCGTCCAGGATGACATCTCCCTGGTCAAGCGCCTCGCCCGCAGGGGGCTCAAGACGAGTACCTTCCTCATCTTCCCGGCCATGACGCTCTTTGCGCTCACGGCGGAGCCCATTGTGCTCATGCTCCTCGGCGAGAAGTGGCTTCCGTCCGTCTGGATCCTCCAGATCTACTGCTTCATCTACGCCCTGCTCCCCATTCACACGACCAACCTCCAGGTGCTCAACGGCATGGGGAGAAGCGACCTCTTCCTCAAGCTCGAGATAGCGAAGAGCGTGGTGGGGCTCGTCGTCCTCTGCGTCGCCGCGTTCGCGTTCAGGAGCATCCAGGCTATCCTCGCGGGCTACGTGCTCTCCGCGGTGCTCAGCTCGGTGATCAACGCGTTCCCCAACAAGCGGGAGATCGGCTACGGCTACCTCGAGCAGATACGGGACATCTGCCCGGCGTTCGTCCTCTCGCTCGCCGCCGCCGCCGTGGCCTGGCCCGTCTCGCTGCTCGCGCTCCCCGGAATCGTGACTGTCCTTCTCCAGGCCGTGGTCCTGGGCGTGGCCTATCTGCTGCTCGCGAGGCTCTTCCGGATAGAGGAGCTCTCGTATATCCTCAAGACTCTGGGGGAAATGAGGACCGGGGGAGGCGCCCAATGAGGAGGCTCGGCATCGTCGGGGCGGGGAGGAACGCCTGCATCCTCGCCAATCGCGCGCGGGAGCTCGGCATAGAGACCCACTGCTTTGCGTGGGAGGCGGGGGCGATGGCCAAAGACGTCGTCGACGTGTTCCACGACGTCTCGGTGACCGAGGTCGAAAAGATCTCTCGCCTGTGCCGGGAGCTTGGCGTTGGTGGCGTGGTCTCCACCTCGGAGTTCACCATTCTGCCCACCGCCCAGATAGCGGAGGCGTGCGGCCTCAACGGCAACCCCGTGGAGGTCGCGGCGAGAATAACGAACAAGTATCGCAACCGTGAGGCAACGAGCGGGGTGCCCGGTCTCAACCACCCCCGCTACTGGCGCGTGACCGACCCCTCCGAGATCGCCGCGCTTGACGTGACCTACCCCATCATCGTGAAGCCCACCTCGGAGGGCGGCAAGCGCGGCATCTGCGTCGCCCGGGATGCCGAGGAGCTGAGCGCGGCCGTCAGCTACTCCGAGGGGGAGCCCAACAGGAGCTCGGCCTTCATCGTGGAGGAGTTCCTGGAGGGCGGGCGCGAGTACTCCGTCGAGAGCCTGAGCTTTCACGGGAAGAACTACATCGTCCAGGTCACCGAGAAGGAAAGCTCGGGGGCGCCCCACTGCGTCGAGCTCGGGCACCATCAGCCCGCCAACCTCTCGGACGCCATGCGCGCAAAGGTCGAGCAGGTCATGGATCGCGCGCTCACGGCGGTTGGCATCAAGAACGGGGCCTGCCACACCGAGATCAAGATCATCGATGGCGAAATCTACCTCATCGAGTTCAACGCCCGCCCGGGCGGCGACCACATCGCCTGCACGCTGACGGAGCTCTCGACGGGGTACCCCTACATGACGGGCGTCATAGAGATCGCCTTTGATGACTTCAAGGGCGTCGCGCCGGGTCAGCTCAAGCACCACTTCGCAGGCATCGAGTTCGTGACCGAGCAGTCGAGCTACCTCAAGCCCGTGTTTGACACCTGCCAGGACGAGCCGTGGTGCTACGAGAAGTTCGAGGCAACGCCCGACCTCAGGCCGCTCACGCACAACGACGGCTACAACACCAACTACTTCATCTACTATTCCCGCGAGGGGCGCCCGGACTTCCCCCGCCCCGTCGGTGCCTGACGCGCTGAAAGGTGGCCGCATGCACACTGTCCTCGTAACTGCGATAGGGTCCTTCTCCGCAGACGTCGTCATACGCCGCCTGCGGGAGCTCGGCGTCCGCGTGGTCGGATGCGACATCTACCCCGCCGAGTGGGTCGCCGACTCCATGAGCGTCTCCGCCTTTCACCAGGCCCCGTACGCGAGCGACGCGGAGCGCTACGCCTCGTTCGTCCGCGACGTATGCGCGCGCGAGGGGGTTGACCTCATCTTCCCGCTCACCGATGTCGAGGTGGACTTCTTTGCCGCGTGCCCTGCCGACTCCCTTCCGGAGGGGGTTACGGTCTGCATCTCCCCGCGCGACGCCATCTCGGTCTGTCGCGACAAGGGGAGGATGTCCGCGTTTCTCGCCGCGTCGCAAAGTGGGGTGCGGGGCATTCCCACGCGACCGCTCGCGGAGGCGCTCGACGAGCCCTTCTCGTCCCCGGTCGTCTGCAAGCCCGTGGACGGCCGCAGCAGCAGCGGTCTCATGCGGGTCCGCTGCGCGGCGGACTGGGACGCCGCCCGTGCCGTCGACGACCCGGGGCGCTACATCGTGCAGCCTCTCGTGGAGGGCCCGGTCGTGACCGTTGACGTGGTGCGCGCGCCAGACGGCTCGCAGTGCGTCGCCGTCCCGAGGGAGGAGCTCCTGCGGACGCTCAACGGCGCCGGCACCTCGGTCCACGTGCTCGTCGACGAGGGGCTGTCGGCGAGGTGCCGCGCCCTCGCATCCGAGCTGGGCGTCGTGGGCTGCGTGAACTTCGAGTTCATCCGCTCCGAGGACGGGGAGTACCACTTCCTCGAGTGCAACCCGCGCTTCTCCGGCGGGGTAGAGTTCTCGTGCATCGCGGCGTATGACTGCGTGGGGAACCACCTCCGCGCGTTCCTGGGCGAGCGGCTCGATGCGCTCGCGCCGTACAGGAGCTGCTATATTGCGAGGAAGTACGAGGAGTACGTCACGAGGGTCGAGGAGAGGTAGTCGTCGCGCGGACGGTGCCGCGCGTGGGGAGGATACATGGCAGAGCCGGTCGTTTCTGGGAACTTCACCTTTTCGCCCACGTCAATCGACGGGGTCGTTGTTATCGAAACCAAGTCGTACGGCGACGAGCGGGGCTCCTTCATGGAGACCTACAAGCGCCCCGACTTCGTGGCGGGTGGCATCGACGTCGACTTCGTGCAGGACAACCAGTCCTCGAGCGTGCGGGGGGTCCTGCGAGGCCTCCACTTCCAGATCAACCACCCCCAGGCCAAGCTCGTCCGCGTCGTCGAGGGGGAGGTCTTCGACGTGTGCGTTGACCTCCGCGCGGGGAGCCCGACGTTCGGGCAGTGGGAGGGCGTCGTCCTCTCGGCCGAGAACCGCCGTCAGTTCTTTATCCCCCGCGGCTTCGCGCACGGCTTCTACGTCCTGAGCGAGTCGGCGGTCTTTGCCTACAAGTGCGACGACGTCTACCATCCCAACGACGAGGGGGGCATCCGCTGGGACGACGAGCGGATCGGCGTCGAGTGGCCGCTCCTTGAGGGCTGCGACGTCATCCTCTCCGATAAGGACCGCCGTCACCCCTCGTTCTCCGAGTACCTCGAGAGCCGGGTGGGCGAGTGATGGCGGGGGAGCATATCGGCGGCGTCGAGATAAGCGACGAGGACAGGCTCGTCGCCAACCCCGTCGTGAGCATCCTGCTCATGACGTACAACCAGGAGGACTACGTCTCCGACGCGCTCGACAGCTTCCTCGCGCAGAAGGCGGACTTCCCCTTTGAGATTCTCGTCAACGAGGACTGCTCGCCCGACGGCACCCTCGACGTCCTGCTCTCGTATCAGCGGCGCTTTCCCGAGACCATCCGCGTCGTAAGCCACGCGGAGAACCAGTACCAGCGCGGGGGCAAGCCCTGGGGGGACTTCCTCCTTCCGCGTGCGCGCGGCGAGTTCATCGCCCTGTGCGAGGGGGACGACTACTGGACGGACGAGCACAAGCTCCAGCGCCAGTATGACGTCATGAGGGCCAACCCCGGCCTCTCCGCGTGCGCCCACGCGAGCGAGAACGTCCGGGCGGAGAGCAGGCAGCGCCTCTCCGTCACGAGGTTCCAGGACCATGACGGGCGGGTCGGCCCTTCCGACGTGCTCACGCACGTCCAGTGCTTTGCCACCAACTCGCTCTTCTTCCGCCGCCAGACCTTCGTGGAGTTCCGCAACTCCGTCTTCGACGGCCTCGAGGCGGACGGCGACCAGCGCCTCACGGTGTACCTCGGCATCACGGGCGAGGGAATCCACTACATCGACGAGGTCATGAGCGCCTACCGCGTGCTCGCGCGCGGGTCGACCAACCAGGCGAACTTCCTGAGCGAGAAGCGCCTCGAGATCGCCGGGCAGAATCGGGCCCGCAGGGTCGAGCTCCTCGAGGCCGTGGACGCATACACGGGAGGCGCCCTCCACGATGACGTGGCCCGGGGCATCGACGTCATGGACTACGCCTACTACAAGGACATCCGCGACTGGAAGACGCTCAGGACGCGCTGGCCGCGCCTGCTCGCCAAGGAGAGCCTGCCCGCGCGTGCGGACATCTTCCTCTTCACCTACGCCCGCCCGCTCCACCGTCTGCTGTTCAAGCTTGTCTATCGGCTCTAGCGAGCCGCGCACCCAATATCGGAGGCACCCATGGCTGACAAGAGAATCCTCGTTACCCGCTCCTCCATGCCACCGCTCGAGGAGTATGTCGCGGAAATCGCCCCCCTGTGGGAGAGCCACTGGCTCACCAACATGGGCGTGAAGCACCAGCAGCTCGAGGCCAACCTCAAGCGCTACCTCGGTGTGGACGAGATAGCGCTCTTCACCAACGGGCATAACGCCCTCGAGTGCGTGCTCGAGGCCATGGGCCTCAAGGGCAAGGTCATAACGACGCCCTTCACCTTTGCGTCCACCACGCACGCGATCGTCCGCAAGGGGCTTGAGCCGGTCTTTGCCGACGTGCGCGAGGACGACTACACCCTCGATCCCGATAAGATCGAGGACTTGATCGACGAGGAGACTTGCGCGATCGTCCCCGTTCACGTCTACGGCAACCTCTGCGACGTCGATGGCATCTGGGACATTGCGAAGAGGCACTATCTCAAGGTGATCTACGACGCCGCGCATGCCTTCGGGGTGAGGAGGGGAGGCGACTCCGCCGCCTCCTTCGGCGACGCGTCCATGTTCTCGTTCCATGCCACGAAGGTGTTCAACACCATCGAGGGTGGCGCCGTCTGCTTCAGGGACGCCAACCTCAAAAAGCTCCTCGAGCAGTGGAAGAACTTCGGCATCATGGGGCCGGAGGACGTCGAGTACGTGGGCGGCAACGCCAAGATGAACGAGTTCTGCGCCGCCATGGGCATCTGCAACCTGCGTCACGTCGACGAGGAGATCGCCAAGCGCCGCCTCGTCGCCGAGCGCTACTGGGAGCGCCTCGAGGGCATCCCTGGCGTCAGGCTGTCCCGCCCCGCGCCGGGCATCACGCCGAACTACGCCTACATGCCGGTTCTCTTTGAGGACGGGTGCGGGACCACGCGCGACGAGGTCTTCCTGGCGTTGCGCGAGCGCAGCATCTTCTCGCGCAAGTACTTCTACCCGCTCGTGAGCGACTACGCGTGCTATCGGGGGAGGTTCGATTCCTCCAAGACCCCCGTCGCACAGCATGTGGCGGATCGCGTCCTCACGCTCCCCATGGCGGCCGACCTTCCGCTCGAGGACGTCGACCGCATCTGCGACATCGTTGACGAGCTGGTGGGCAGGTAGGCATATGGGCACGATTCAGCGGGCGGCCTTCTCCCGGCTCTCCCCGAGGGCCCTCTTCTGGGCAGACCTCATCCTTCCCGCCGTCTGTCTCATCGTCTGCCTCTGGTGGGCGTCATGCCTTCCTGTGGGCCAGGCCCCCGACGAGGCGATGCGCACTCCCATCCCGTTCTACGTGCTTGACCATGGGAGCCTTCCGCTTGGCTCGGCGCCCGAGATCAGGAACGAGATCTGGGGGTCCTCGTATGGCTACACCCCCTATGGCACCTCGCTGCTCTCGATCGCCTTTGGATGGGTGGCGCGTCTGCTCGGCGCGGGACAGGAGGGGATGATCTTCGCCTTCCGCATTCCCAGCTGCCTCTTTGTGGCTGCCGCCGTGCTGGTGTGCGAGAAGATCGGGCGCAAGGTCTTCTCGTCCACCGTGGCCTCCTATGGCTTTGCGCTGTTTGTCGGGTTTCTGCCCCAGGTGACGTTTCTTGGGTCCTACCTCAACCAGGACTCGATGACGATATTTGCGACGGCGCTCGTCCTCTACTGCTGGCTCCTGGGCATTGAGCGATGCTGGGACCTTGCAAGCTCCGCCTTTCTTGGGGCGGCGCTCGGCATCTGTGCGCTCAGCTACTACTTTGCCTACGGCTACATACTGCTCTCCATTGTCGTCTACGTTGTCTCCGGGGTGCGAATGGCGCGTACGGGGCGTGTGGGGGCGCGTGCGCTCGGCCTGCATGCGCTTCTCGTCTTTGCCGTGGCCATGGTGGTCGGCGGGTGGTTCTTCGTCCGCAACTTCATCATCTACGACGGCGACCTCTTCGGTCGCACGGCCTCTTCGGCCCTTGCCGAGCAGTACGCGCAGCCCGGGTTCAAGCCGAGCGAGCACTGGACGCCGCAGGTCGGAGGGACGGGTGTCATCGAGATGGTCCTCGGGGACTGGCTCGTCACCACGGCGAAGAGCTTCATCGGCGTCTTCGCCTACATGAACGAGTACCTGTCCAACAAGCTCTACGTGGCCTACGGGCTCATCCTGCTCTTCTGCCTGCTGCTCTCCCCGCTCTATCTGGCGAGGGGTGAGAGGTTCGAGGGAAAGCCCCTCGTCATCGCCTCCCTGCTCGTCTGTGCGCTCATCGTCGTCGGGCTCGACGTCTACTACTCGTGGGCGGTGGACTACCAGCCACAGGGACGCTACCTCATGGGTGCGCTGGTGCCGCTCATGCTTTTGGCGGCGGGAGGGCTTGATGCCCTTGCGTCGAGCCTCTACCGAGAGGGGAGTCGTCTGGCGACGGCCCTCTCGAAGGCCTCCCTCGCCATCCCCATCGGATACGCCCTGCTCTTCGTCTACGTGCTCGTGAACTACATCGTCCCTCGTCTCACGGGGGGCATCGGCGCGTAGGGCGCGATGCCCCTTCCTTCGTTGGCAGGTATACTGGGTGTGTCCAACAACGTCATTTGGCCCCGTCTATCCGAGGGAGTTCCCATGTCTGAGGTCTTCGAGCCCACCAACATCATCGTCACGGGCGGCTGCGGCTTCATCGGCAGCAACTTCGTGCACTACGTCGTCAACAACTGCCCGGGCGTGCACGTGACCGTGCTCGACAAGCTCACCTACGCCGGCAACCCCCAGAACATCGCAGGCCTGCCGGCCGACCGCGTCGAGCTCGTGGTGGGCGACATCTGCGACGCCGAGCTCCTGGACCGCCTGGTCCCCGGGCACGACGCCATCGTCCACTACGCCGCCGAGTCCCACAACGACAACTCCATCGCGGACCCGGAGCCGTTCCTGCGCACCAACGTGGAGGGCACCTACCGCCTGCTCGAGGCCTGCCGGAAGTTCGACGTGCGCTACCACCACGTGAGCACGGACGAGGTCTACGGCGACCTCGCGCTCGACGACCCGGCCCGCTTCACCGAGGAGACGCCGTACCACCCCAGCTCCCCGTACTCCTCCACCAAGGCCGCCTCGGACATGCTCGTCCGCGCCTGGACGCGCACCTACGGCCTGCGCACCACGATCTCCAACTGCTCCAACAACTACGGCCCCTACCAGCACGTCGAGAAGTTCATCCCGCGCCAGATCACCAACGTGATCGACGGGATCCGCCCCAAGCTCTACGGCGACGGCCGGAACGTGCGCGACTGGATCCACACTGAGGACCACAGCTCCGCCGTGTGGACCATCCTCACCAAGGGCCGCATCGGCGAGACCTACCTCATCGGCGCGGACGGCGAGAAGAACAACATCACGGTGCTCCGCGCGATACTTCGCGCCATGGGCAAGCCCGAGGACGACTTCGACTGGGTGCGCGACCGCCCCGGCCACGACCGCCGCTATGCGATCGACTCCACCAAGCTCAGGACCGAGCTCGGCTGGGAGCCCAGGCACACCGACTTCGAGAGCGGCCTTATGGCCACCATCGCGTGGTACCGTGAGCACGAGGGATGGTGGCGACCGGCCAAGGCGGCCACCGAGGCCAAGTACGCCAAGCAGGGCCAGTAGGGGAGCGTGGGGATGCGTACTCTCGTCACGGGCTGCAATGGTCAGCTGGGCACCGCGGTGCGCGAGCTCGTCGAGCGCGAGCGCGCCGCCAAGAGCTTTGACTTCTGCGACATCGACACCTTCGACATGGGGGACCCCGGAGCCTACGGGCAGTACGACTGGGGCCTCTATGACACGGTGATCAACTGCGGGGCGTTCACTGCCGTGGATGCGGCGGAGACCCCCGAGGGCCGCGTCTCCTGCTGGAGGGCAAATGCGGCGGGGCCGGCGCTGCTCTCGAGGACGTGCTCCGAGCACGGCATCACGCTCGTCCACGTAAGCTCGGACTACGTCTTTGACGGCACCGCTGAGGAGCACGACGAGGACGAGCCCCTCTCGCCCCTCTCCGTCTACGGCCAGTCCAAGGCCGCGGGGGACCTTGCCGTGGGCTGCTGCCCCAGGTTCTACGTCCTGCGCAGCTCGTGGGTCGTCGGCAGGGGCAAGAACTTCGTGAAGACCATGAAGGCGCTCTCGGACCGCTGCGCGAATCCCGTGGACGGCTTGGAGCGCGTCACCGTGGTCTCGGACCAAAGGGGGCGCCTCACGTTCACCGACCAGATGGCGCAGGCAGTCTTTCACCTGCTCGACGGCCAGGCGCCTTACGGGACCTACAACATGACCGGCAGCGGTAACGTGAGGAGCTGGGCGGACATAGCTCGTGCCACCTTCGACGCCGCAAACGGCAACGGTGACGCCGTCGTGCCGGTGACGACGGAGGAGTACTACCGCAATGCCGCGGGTCCCGTTGCCCCGCGGCCGCACAACTCCGCCCTGTCCCTCGACAAGCTTGCCTCCACGGGCTTCGTTCCCCGCGACTGGGAGGAAGAGCTTGCCGAGTACCTCGAGGAGCTGGTGTCGGCGTGATGGAGCGGAACGGGGCGCCCCAGCACGCCTTCGCCGTGTGCGCATACGGGAGGAGCCCGTATCTGACCGAGTGCCTCGACTCGCTGGTGGCCCAGTCCGGGGGCGTGGGGAGCGAGGTCTTCATCGCCACCTCCACGCCGAGTCCCTGGCTGAGCCAGGTCGCGGAGTCATATGGCGTGCCCCTGTACGTCAATGAGGGGGAGGCTGGCATCGGGCAGGATTGGAACTTCGCCTACTCGCACGCTCGGGCGCCCTTCGTGACCATCGCGCACCAGGATGACGTCTACTGCCCGGAGTACGCCGTCCACGCCGTCCGCGCGCTGGAGTCGGACGTCCGTTCGCTCATCTACTTCACCAACTACGGAGAGCTGCGTCACGGGGAACGGGTCGATGACAACGAGCTGCTCCGCGTGAAGCGACGGCTGCTGTCTCCTCTCAGGAAGCGATCGAACGCGTCGAAGCGCTGGGCCAAGAGGGCGGCGCTGCGCTTTGGCTCGGCCATCTGCTGCCCCTCGGTGACGTTCAACGTTGCCAACTGCCCCAACCCCCCCTTCATCGTGGGCATGAAGTCCAACTTGGACTGGGCGACCTGGGAGTCGCTCTCCCGCCGCGAGGGGAGCTTCCTCTACGATGCCGATGACGTGCTCATGTATCATCGCATCCACTCTGACTCCGCCACCTCGGAGCTCATCGCCAGCCGTGAGCGCGACGTGGAGGACCTTGCCATGCTTGAGCGCTTCTGGCCGAGGCCCGTGGCGGGCCTCATCGAGAGGGTCTACTCGAGGGGGACAAAGAGCAATGAGCTCTGATGCGCGCACGTCAACGGCGGAGGCATCCCCCAAGGTCTCCGTGGTGCTCCCGGTGTACAACGCCGAGGAGTACCTCCCTCGTTGCCTGGACAGCGTTCTTTCTCAGACGTACGAGAACGTTGAGGTCGTGGCCGTTGACGACGGCTCATCGGACGGGTCTCCCGCGCTGCTCGACGCCTACGTCGCGCGACATCCGGGACGAGTGGTCGTCGAGCACCGTCCCAACGGCGGCGCGGCGGCGGCGCGCAATCGGGGGATCGAGCTTTGCTCCGGGGACTACCTCACCTTCATCGACAACGACGACTGGCTTGACCCCGACTTCATCCAGCTGATGGTGGAGGCCGCCCTCTCCTCGAGCGCCGAGGTTGTCTGCTGCGGGTATCGCCGGCCCAATGCCGAGGGGAGGGTCCTTCTTGAGGCTCGGCCTCGCCCCTCGGATGAATGGGGTCGCTATGTGGTCGAGGCCGCGTGGGCAAAGCTCTATCGGACGGACCACGTGCGGCGTCACGGTCTCACGTTCCTGAACACGAACATAGACGAGGACCTGTACTTCTCGCTTCCGGCCATCGAGCTCGCCGAGCGCGTGGAAGTGATTCCCATCGCGGGCTACAACTGGTTCTTTAACACGAGAAGCGTGTCAAACACCAGCCAGCGATCATCCGAGGGACTCCTCTTCGAGGAGACGCTCGACGCCATCTTGGCGATGATGCGCGAGCGCGACATCCCCATGACGGAGATTCTGCGGCACTACTTCGTGCGACTCGTCGCGTGGTTTCTGCTGTACACGTGCAGAGGCGACGGGCGGGTCGTGTCCGAGCGAAATCTTGGGCACTACGTCTCTTGGCTCGACCGGAACATCGGAGACTGGCGGCGCGAGCCCTTCGCCCGTCCTGGGCACCCCACGGGGGACGCCCTCGCCAACCGCCTCGCCGTCTGGCTCTTCGCCCGGCACCCGAGGCTCTTCTCTCTGGCTCTTGGCATCTATCGAGCGATGGGGGAGCGATGAGCGGACGACGCCCCATGGTGCAGATTCTCATGGCCGTCTACAACGGAGAGGAGTACCTGTGCGAGCAGGTCGACTCCCTTCTCTCGCAGACGTTCGGGGACTGGGAGCTCCTCGTCTCCGACGATGCCTCATCGGATGGGTCTCTTGCCATCCTGCAAGAGTATGCCCGTCGGGACGAGCGCATCCACGTTGTCCTGGAAGGCGAGCATTACGGCTCGGCCAAGCGTCACTTCATGGCGCTTCTGCGCCTGGCGGACGCGCCCTACGTGATGACCTGCGACCAGGATGACGTGTGGGACCCGGATAAGATCGAGGTCACCCTCCGGGCCATGAGGGATGCCGAGGAAGGGAAGGGGGAGAGGCCCCTGCTCGTGTGCACGGACCTTCGCGTGGTCGACGGGGCGCTCCGTGAGATCTCCCCCTCGTTCCTGGCGTATTCCGGCATGGACGCGAGCACTCCCAGCTTTGGCTACTTCCTCGCGTCGTGCCTGGTGACGGGCTGCACCATGATGGTGAACCGCCATCTGCTGGGACTGCTGCAGCGCCCCGCGCGTGACGAGAGTGTCATCATGCACGACTGGTGGGCGTCTCTCATCGCCGCCGCGTTCGGCGAGGTGATTCACCTCGACCGGGCGACTATCGCATACCGTCAGCACGGGGACAACTCGGTGGGGGCCGATCGCTTCACGGTCCGCCGTGCGCTGGCGGCGCTCGAAGACAAGCGGGCGACGGAGCGGGCGGCTATCGCACAGGCGGGCGAGTTCAGGAGGGTCTTCGCCAAGGATTTGGACGAGCGGAGGCTGTCCCAGCTCGATGCCTACCTCAAGGTCCCTGCGGCGCCCCCCGTCGTCCGTCCCGCCCTCCTCACGAAGGCGGGCGTCTGGCGACGCGGGCTTCTGCGCAATGCGGGGACTCTGCTCGTCTTCATGACGCTTGGCCGCTCGGGCAGGTAGGGAGGGCGCCCCGCGTCACGCGGTCACACGCGCCTATTCCCCCGCGCCCTCGCGACCGTGCTTGTCCCGGACGCGCTTCTCGAGGAGCGCGTTTTCCTGGGCGAGCTCGTTCACGCGGTGCTTGAGCATGGAGATTTCTGACGAGTTGGCGAACATCTTGGCCATGAGCAGCACGAGCATGAGAAGAAAAACGAAGTTGCTCGGTGACATGAAGCCGAAGAGATCGGCAAAGAAGTACGTGATGTCCGGGAAGATCGCGATGATGATCAGAAGCAGCGAGGCGGCGACCCAGAAGATGGCGTCACCCATGAGAATCATGGACCTCTTGATGCGGTGCGCGATGAAGCAGGCGGCGAGGATGGCGCCGACGATGAGGAGAACGCGAAGGGTGAGAGACATGGGCGACTCCTACCTAAACCACTGGAACAGGATGATGGAGGCGCAGGTACGCGCCATGTAGCTGAGGATGTGGGGAAGGTCGAGATAGCTCTCCCCGCCCTGGCGCTCCTGCATGCGAGCGGGAATCTCTACGATCCTCTTCCCCTTCCGCGCCATGAGGGCGACTGTGTCCGGCTCGGGGGAGATGTCGAAGTCCTTGGCAAAGTGCTCAATCATCGATCGGTCGAACATGCGCATGCCGCTCGTGGGATCGGTTATGACGGTGCCCGTCGTGATTTTGATGAGGGAAGAGATGAGCCTCGAGCCGATTCCGCGGGGTCCGGAGAGCCTCGAGCCGTCAACGCAGCGGGAGGCGATGACGATGCTCGCGCCTGTCTCCGACATGGCGCGCGCCATTTGGGGTATGTACTCGGGGAGGTGCTGACCGTCGGCGTCAAACTGGACAGCCGCATCAAATCCGTGACGATAGGCGTACTTCATGCCTGCGCGGAATCCGGAGGCGAGCCCCGTGTTGATGGGGAGGTTGACGACGTTGATGCCCCGCGACTCGCAGATGGACCGCGTGCGGTCCTTCGAGCCGTCATTGATGACGAGGTAGTCAACGTCCGGACATGTGTCACGCAGCATCCGGATGGTGCCCTCTATGCAATCTTCCTCGTTGTAAGCCGGGATGACGGCGAGTACTTTCATGCGAACGCCCTTCGCATAGGCTCAAACTACGCTGATGAGTGTAGCATGCGCGAGTGCGTTGCGACATGTTTACGGCAATGTGGCAATAAGGCACGAGTTGCATGTCCGCATGAGGGGCATAGGCTCCGCATGATAAACTATCGATGTTTGCAGGTGCATTTCAGCTGATTCGGAGGTACTTCGAATGCCGCAGATCAAGATCGAGAGGGCCTGGTGGCGCCCCGCAGCGGTGATTTCCTCTGCCGCGGTTGCCATTGCCCTCAGCACGGTCCCCAAGGTTGCCCTTGCTGACGAGACCGCCGCTCAGACGGACGGCGAGTCGATTAAGCGTGAGCAGGTAATTGGTACGGCGGACGCGGGTGTTGCCTCAGATTCGTCCGTCGCAATCTCTGTGCCTGTCGCTGACGGTGGCATCACGGATGTGGGTGGCGCCTCCGGGAGCAATGAAGACTCGAGTTCTAGTTCAGTGACTGATGGCTTCGGCGAGGGCGTAGTTGAGGCCCCGACCGGCCCAAGCGAGGATATGATCGAGCAGGACGGCTCCAATCAGGGAGCTCCCGAGGATGGTGCGTCTGCCGAGGACGGCGATTCTGTCATTGGAGGCGGAGCGGAGAGCGGCGACCCCTCCGGGGCAATTGATTCTTCTGACGGTGGAAACACTGAGGATGCGCTAAATACCGCTGAGGACGCTAGCGACAGCGAAAATGTTGGTGAAGCTGATGGGCGTCCTGCCAATGGGGCGTTGACTTCGGATTCTGAGGATGGTGCCGTCTCGGGTCTTGATAATGCGACGAACATTGCCGGGTCCGACGATTCTGTTAAGACCGATCCAAATGGGTTTGGAGAGGATAATACCTTTGCAATTGGGTCTGCGCTCGACAATAACGTTGTTCTTGATGTAGCCAATGGATCAAAAGACGATCAAGCAAATGTTCAGATTTATCAGAGCAATATGACTGATGCCCAGCAATGGGAGGTGAAGTGGTACGAAGGGTCGAGTCCTGACGAGGAGGGGTACTATGCCATCTTCCTTAAAGGAACTAACAAAGTATTAGACGTCCAGTGGGGTGAGGCAAAAGACGGCGCAAACGTCTGGCTCTATGAGTTTGACGGCTCTCTTGCACAGCGCTGGTCCATTATTAAAAACGGTGATTTCTTCTCGATTCTCTCCCAGCTGGGCAGTAATCTCTACCTTGATGTGCAGTATGCGGGAACTGCTAATGGTAACAATGTCTGGATTTACTCCGGAAATGGAAGCGATTCCCAGAAGTTTAGATTCATGGAGTATTACCCCGATTTGAGTGACAGGGTTGAGCTTGAGCATGGCGACGGAGTGTACGTCATAGGGGCCCCCAATGCACCCACTGGTAATTATGTGCTTGACGTTAACGCGGCCTCTACGGATAACTACGGAAACATTCAACTCTATGAATCGAATGACAGTCTTGCGCAGAAGTTTTACTTTAAGAGTGATGGTGAAGGATTTTATACTATAACTAATATGAACTCGGGGAAGGCCCTTGATCTCCAGTGGGGGAACATTACTCCGGGGACTAACGTACAGCAGTATGAGGCATCCTTTGACCTTAGCAATGATGCGCAGAAGTGGGCGCTCATCGCATCAAGGGATAGCTCGGGGAATTTGCTCGGGTACTTCTTGGTTAACAAGCTGACGGGTCTTGCCCTAGATGTTCAGTACGCAAACTATGCTAATTATTCAAATGTTTGGGGCTATACATTCGATCGATCCGGGGCTCAGCTTTGGTCGCCGGAATGGGTGAACTTCCTCGAGGACGGTTTCTATACTATCTCGTCAGCATCTGACCCCAATATGGTTTTCGATATCCAGAATGCGTCTTCTCAGTCAGGTGCCAGCGCGCAGGTTTACTACTCGAACAATACGCTTGCCCAGCGCTTCGAGATTGTGCGTGTTGAGGGCAAAACTGATGAATTCAGGATTCGCACTGCCGCGTCTGGTGGTTGGCTTACCGTGATTAACGGCGCTGTCGTCCAGAGTGGGGATTCTCAGACGCTGCCCAACCAAAGCAACACTTGGAAAGTGGTTTGGAACAAGGGGTTCCTCTCACTTGCTAGTGGAGTGAACGGCGCCTGGAATCAGGTTCTGAATATATCTGGCAACTCCCTCCTGCTCATGGATATTCTGGCTGATAAGGATTCGCAGCGACTTATCTTCTCAAACACCCCTCTAATCGCTGACGGGTACTATGAAGTCGGTTCTGCTCTTGGCTCGAATCTTACCTTGGATGTTGCGAATGGCGCCCTTACCAGCGGATCGAATGTCCAGATATACTCCCAGAACAACTCAAATGCTCAAAAGTTCTATATATCGTGGAATGATCAAAACAAGGGATACGTCATTACTGCGGGCGCTTCTAATTACGCGGTCGAGGTTGAATGGGGACTTACTGACAACGGCTCAAATGTCCGTCTTTATGAGAAGAACGGTTCGGTTGGTCAGACCTGGGTCGCGGAAATAGCTGACGGCGGCGGCATTATTTTCAAAAACCTTCTTACGATAGGCAGGGAAGCTGAAGGCATCACTGAGAAGGCCCTTGATGTCCAGTGGGCAAATGCCTCTGCGGGCGCTAATGTTTGGCTTTACGACTATAGCGGAAATGCTTCGCAGGTCTGGAGGCTCACTCCGACGACGATTCCGTACGGTTGGGTCCAGGAGAGCGGCACGTGGAAGTACTACGATCGCAATGGCAACATGCTGACGGACTCCATCGTTGCCTATAACCTCTACCAGCAGATTAAGGACCAGTACAGCGATACCAACTACCTCATCGCCGTGGATGCCGTTCAGTGTCACGTCGTTCTCTTCCAGGGCAGCGCGGGCAACTGGGAGCTCGTCTTTGACGCGCTCGCCGGCACGGGCGACCCGTATCTCGCTTCCACGGACACCGATGGCTATGGCGTCACGGGTGAGGGCGGAAACCCCTGGGGTTCCCTGCGCGGCTACTTCAAGCTGGGCTCCACGACGACGGGCTATACGGACTCCAATGGGCGCAGGGAGTATGACTCCGCCGATCAGCTTAAGTGGTTCAGAAGCATCTACATGGATTACGGCTTCCATTCGACGTGCGGCAACTACAGCGATCCGAGCCAGGTTGGCAAGCGAATCTCTCACGGCTGCATCCGCATGCTCGAGCAGTACGCGAAGATGATTTACGATCTTCCCACGTATACGATGGTGGCAGTACTTCCCTCGTACAACGGGAGCTTCCAAGTTGACCAGCGGTAGTCGGATAAGGCATTAAATGGGAAAGAGGGGTACCATGATTTCGGTGCCCCTCTTTTTTTGATGCACCCCATTCATGAAAGTCGCTATCCTTCGAAGGGGTTTGGCGTGGTCTGGCTCACTTTCGCGCTCTCGTTCATGGCAGCCGCTGTGCTGCTGGCTATTCCTGGGACACTGTTTGCGAGGGCCTTTGGCCTCAGGGCGTCCGTCGCACTTCCGATTGCTCCGGTTGTCTCTGTTGCGTTCTACGGAGTTCTTGCAATCATCTACGGCATGATGGGCGTCAGCGCCTCTCCAGCCTCTCTTCTCCTGCCCCCCGTCATCGTGGGAATTCTCCTTGCGCTGCTGCTTCAAGACTGGAGGAAAAGCGGAAGGCGACTTCGCTTGCTGGATACCTCGGAGCGGGCCGATACCAGGATTTCCCCTCGAGTTCCAATTAGTTGGTCGACCGCTTCTCTCGTTGTTTCGGTCGTCGCGGCGCTTACGGTTTCTTTCTTTGTTCTTCTCGTTAACGTGGGGAGCCCGGATTCCTTCCTCAACAACTATGACATAGCCTTTCATCTTTCTCGAGTTCGTGAGTTCGTGGACGGTGGAAACTACTCGTCTCTCTCCGGTGGGTTCTACCCGTCCGCCTGGCATTGCGTCGCGGCCATGGTCTGCTCCATTACGGGCTGCTCCATACCCTCGGTGGTTCTTGCCTCGATTCTTGCATTTATAGTCATCGCATACCCGATGGGGACATGCTATCTCCTCGCCACGCTGTTTCCGGATAGGCCCCGTCGTGTCTTTCTCGGTTCGCTGTTCTGCCTTTGCGTCGCATTCTTTCCGTGGCGCATCATGCTGTTTGGTCCGCTTTACCCCAACATCGCCTCGTTCTCGCTCATGCCCGCTGTGGCGGCGCTCTTCATTCGGCTCCTTTGGCCGCGAGGGTGCGGAGAGGGTCGCGTGCTTTGTGCCGGTCTCTTTGTGACAGGCGGGATTGCGCTCACGTTGAGCCAGCCCAACACCGTATTCTTTGCGGCGCTATGCCTCGTGCCTTATTGCATGCATCGCATTCGTGTGGCGACCTCGCGCAGCCATCTTGGGGAGGGGCGGCCTTGGGTTGGCGTTACACTCGAAGTGGCTTTCCTTGCCCTGTTCGTCATCGCATGGGTCATCGTGCTCTCTACGCCATACCTGGAGCCTTTGGTAGCGTATGAGAGGGCGACCCCCGTTGGCATTGCCAAGGCGATTAATAGGTTGCTTACGTTCCAGTTTGTCATCTGGCGTCCCCAGTACCTCCTCTTCGCCATTAGCATGCTTGGCGCTCTCGTCTTGCTCGTCAAAGACAAGGCACGTTGGTTCGTAGCATCCTATGCCGTGCTGGGGGCAGTTTACGTGGTCTCCATCAGCGCGAGCGGGCCGCTGAGAGGGTATATCTCGGGATTCTGCTACAACGATTACTATCGGACAGCTGCTGCGGTCTGCGTGTTTGTCATCCCGCTTGTCGCGACAGGCTTGGATGCCATCATATCGGGCATCGAGGCAATCTCTGCGAAAGTGAGGACGCGGACGGGTAGGCCGGCCAGCCCTGCTCCGGTGATCGTGGCGTCTACGGTGGCGGTGTTCCTCGTTATTGGCTTCAACTATTTTCCCCTTTTTGATATACCGCGTTTTGCTTCCTGGGGATTCGATGCCGTTGCATATGAGATTCGCGAGAGCTACACCAACGAGGGCAACCATTACTACCGAGCGGATGAGGAGGCGTTCGCGAACCGCGTGAAAGAGATCGTGGGGGATGCCCGTGTGGCGAACCAGCCCTACGACGGCAGCGTCTTCAGCTATGCGTGCAATGACGTTCACGTGCTCTTCTCCGCCTTCGGCCCCTCGACTGACGAGGACGAGCGGCTCGTCATGTCGGGTCTGGACAGGGTCGAGTCAGACGCGAGGGTGCGAGATGCAGTCGAGCGGCTTGACATCCGATACGTGCTCCAGCTCGACCAGGGCTCCGGCCCCACGGGGATGAACCCTGCGGGAACCGTCTATGATCTTGGCTACGAGAAGAGGGAGTGGGTCGGCATCAACGGCATTCGTGACGACACTCCGGGGTTCACCCTGTTGCTCTCTGAGGGAGACATGCGGCTCTACGAGATTGACCGGTAGTACAATGGGCGTCGAGGGAAGGCCCGACGACTGGGGCAATCCGACCTGTGGGGGAGACTGACATGGCTATTTCCTTCAATGTCCCGCCGTTTGTTGGCCCGGAGCTTGAGTACGTCCGCGAGGCCTGCGAGGTGAATCACAAGATCTCCGGAGACGGGCCATTCACGATGCGCTGCCACGAGTGGCTCGAGGACAGGTTCTGTGCCCAGAAGGCGCTCCTCACCACCTCCGGCACCACGGCGCTCGAGATGGCCGCGCTCCTCTGCGACCTCCAGCCCGGTGACGAGGTCATCCTGCCGAGCTTCACCTTCTCCTCCACGGCGACAGCGTTTGTCCTTGCGGGCGCGAAGCTCGTCTTTGTGGACATACGCCCCGACACGATGAACATCGACGAGACCAAGATTGAGGCTGCCATCACGGATCGCACGCGCGTGATAGTGGCGGTCCATTACGCCGGCGTATCGTGCGAGATGGATGCGATCATGGACATCGCCCGCCGTCATGGGCTCCTGGTCGTCGAGGATGCGGCCCAGGGGGTCATGAGCACGTACAAGGGCGCGGCCCTCGGTACCATCGGCGCGTTCGGCTGCTACTCGTTCCACGAGACCAAGAACTACTCGATGGGTGAGGGTGGTGCCCTCATCATCAACGAGGGGAAGTACAACGAGCAGGCGGAAATCATCCGCGAGAAGGGCACCAACCGCCAGCGCTTCCTCCGGGGCCAGGTGGACAAGTACACGTGGGAGCAGTATGGCTCGAGCTACCTTCCGAGCGACATGAACGCGGCCTACCTCTGGGCGCAGCTCGAGAGGGCGGACCAGATCAACGATAACAGGCTGGCATCCTGGAACGCCTACTTTGAGGGGCTGATGCCGCTTTCCGAGGCGGGGCTGCTGCAGCTTCCGTTTGTCCCCGAGGGCTGCGTGCACAACGCCCACATGTTCTACGTGGTCTGCGGGAGCCTCGAGGAGCGCACCGACCTCATCTCCCACCTCAAGCGCCGTGGGATTCTCGCGGTCTTCCACTACGTGCCGCTGCACTCGTCTCCCGCCGGCCTGCGATATGGCACCTTCTCGGGCGAGGACGAGCACACCACCGACATCTCCAACCGACTGGTCAGGCTGCCCATGTACTACGGCCTCAGGCCGGAGGACCTCAAGTCCGTGGTCTCCGCCGTCAGGGAGTTCTACCGGGCATAGGCGTTGAGCAGCCGTGCCTGCGCCTCGTCGAGTGCCGCAGCGAGGGCGTCGGGGTCATCGGCCGTCCCGAAGACCTGGCCGATGCGACTCGTCCCGTTCTGGAAGCGGGGGAGAGGCTCGCCGGGGGCATGGTCGAAGCTGGCCGTCAGAGCCGCGCCATAGCGGCCCTCGATGGGCGCGAGGATGCGCTCTGCGTCAGTCTCTGCGGCGACCGAGCTGCGGGATGTGACGAGAAGCCTTCCCTCCGAGGCGCCCGCGGAAGGGCTCGTCGGGAACGCGGGGTCGGTTCCGAGCGAGGCGTCGAGCATGGCGTCGTAGTAGTCGAAGCCGTAGTAGCCGCCAATGACCTCGGGGATGCAAGTGGCTCCCGCCCGCACGCCGGCCTCGATGACCCAGGCCCTCCCCTCGTCATCGAGCATCACGTCCATGTTGAAGAAGCACCCACGCATGGCGAGGGCGCGCGCGGTGAGACCCACCTGCTCCTCGATGTCGGTCCTCGACAGGAGCCCCGAGGCGAGCGCAGCGTTCATGAGGTGCCCGACGGGCACGTCCGTGTGCCCGTTGCTGAGCACGCGCTTGTCATGAGGGGCGAGGAAGGCGACCTCGCCGTATCTGTCGACGTATCCGTCGACTCCAATCTCATGTCCGAAAATGAAGTCCTCTACGATGGCGTATCCGCAGATGGACGCCTCAACGGCAGAGATGAAGGCATCTGCGACCTCTTCGGAGCTGCGCGCGATGGAGATGCCCCTGCTGCCGGAGCGGTCGGGGCACTTGACCATGACCGCGTGGCTGGGGGAGTTCGCAGCAAGCTCGTGCCAGGCGCTCACCGCCTCCTCGGCGCTTCTCGCCAGGGCAAAACGCGCGGTCCGGACGCCCCCCTCTGCAAAGGCGCGCTTCATGTCGAGCTTGTTCGTCGCCCTGCGTGCGCTCTCGTAGGTGGGCCCCGGAAGGCCGAGCGCGTCGCAGACCGCCCCGAGGGACCTCATCGCAACGTCGGTCCCGGTGGTTATGATCGCGCTTGCGCCCTGGCTCCTGGCGGCCTCGACAACACCCGCCTCGTCCGTGGTGTTGACGGGGAGAAACTCGTCGGCGAGGGCGATGCCGGGGTAGTCGCCAGGAATGCTGAGGGCAATGGAGCGAAAGCCTCGCTGCTTGACCCTTTTGATGAGGGGCACCTGGTAGATGCCGGTGCCGAGGATGAAAATAGTTTCCATTGTGCTCCACGCGAGAATCACTACGGGAAAAGCCTACGAACGAGTGGGATACTCTTTCCAACGAGAACAATGGCTAAGCAAACTAGATATGCCACGAGGGGACCTAGGGTGCGCCATATCAGCGAACTTCCATCAAGATGGGTGAGCGCAAGACCGTAGTAAAACACAATCATATGTATTAGGTAAATTCCAAAGCTGCACGAAGAAAGCCTTCTGATAGCTTGCTCCCCCTTTGTATTTGAGAGAAGACGAGGCCAGTCAACCTGCTTTATAAATACAAAAACTGCAGCACCCTGTAATATACCGGCTGGTGACAAGTAACTCCATGCAAGGGAGCCGGGAGCACCCTCATACTCAACTATGATGAGGTAGCGTAATACGGTGGCAACGATAGCGAGAATATACAAGATTTGTCGATGGCGAGAGCTCATTTGTGTATTCGCCAAGTAATAGCCTAAGACTGGAAATATAAGATAGCCACCCATGAGAGATATATTGAGATTGCCATTGAAGGGAATGCCAATCAACTCAAATAGGAGCGGTAGGATAGAATTTAGCATTATGTACACACATACTATATACTTTAACTGAATAAAATTCTCATTTTTAACAAAAAGGCTAAGAATTGGAATCATTAAATATATTGAAAAAAGTGGGATGAAGAACCAATAAACATCTATAATCTTCGTATTAAATATAAGATCAATCAGAGATCTCGGTCCAACGGGGCCCTCCATTTGATTGGTCAGGACCTTCCAAGCTAGCGCGAGGAAGCTCCACGCAATAAAGGGAACAAAAGTTTTTGTTATCCGCTTTTTAAAGAAAGCGCGTGTACTGTATCGATGTCTATAGTCAATTAGGGTTGCTCCGGTCAACATTAAAAACACCGGGACTGCCCAAAAGAACAGACATTCGGCACCTAAGGCCTGGTAATATGCGGCAGTTTGAGAGTAAGCGTGAGACAATCCATTAAAGTGAAGAACAAGGACAGACAGGCAAGCAAATATATTAAGTATGTCATAATAGTATATGTACACATGATGACGAGCTGCTTTTGTCGATGGAATTGGTGTTCCTTCTTTGACCGCGAGTGCATTATCCTGTTTTTGCAATGCCGCCTCCCAATAGTTGCCGTCCAAATACGAAGTATATTCTCAAAAGATGGAGTGTGTTCCAGTGATGGGTGAAGTTGTGTCTTACGAAAGGGGAAGGGTGCGACGACTGTTTCGCCCCCGGCTTATACTCCCCATAGCTCTGGGCGTTCTCACCGCTGCTTCCGATGAAGTAAGTATTAATGCGGGCAGACTATCTCTCTCCGATCCAGCGCTATATGCGAAATGTCTGCTTTTTTCTACGCTCTTCATCATCCTGTTTGTTCTTCTTGACAGCCTGCTTTCAAAAACATGGCCTTCGTATATTAAAAAAGGAAGTAGAATTCCCAAATCAAAATTCGATAAACTTATTTATGAAGTTTTCGATAACTTTACCTATACTCGAAAATCATTTATAATCAGTTTTATTTGTATCATGCTATGTTGGATTCCGTGGTTAATCATGCTGTCGCCTGGTGTCTACTGGTCGGATACGTCAACGGAGTTAATCCAATACTATGGTGGCGAAGCGCTGACTGACCATCATCCAGTTTTATGCACATTGATTTACGGATGGTTTTCGGATATAGGCTCCAAAGTGTTTGGAAGTCAGTCGGCGGGGCTCTTCTTGCTATCAGTGATGCAGGTCGTCTGCGCCTCGGCTCTTTTTGCTGCGCTTATTATTCAGCTTTGTGATATGGGCGTTTCGGCAAAGTGCGGAATGGCAATGCTGGCCTTCGTTGCACTGTTCCCCTTCTTCCCAGTTATGTTCGTTTCAATAGTGAAGGATACTTTATCGGCAATTCCATTCTTAGTTTTCTCGATACTATATTTAAAAATAATAAATATAAATAATTTTATTCAATTAAAAAAATGGCAAATCGTTGTCTTCTTGTTAAGCATAGTTTTAACTGCGCTTACGAAGAAAACGATGCCCTACATTGTTATACCCGCGACAATTTCGCTAGTTTTCTTGAGAGGCAATGTAAGAGCTTCGAGAATCGCTATTGCATGCGTTGCCGTCGTCGCTGCGTTAATCTGTTTTGTGGCCGTACCAAAGTTCCTGCTGCCTACTCTCGGTGCCGCGCCGGGCGGTAAACAGGAGGCAATCGCAACATTAATACAGCAGGTTGCGCATGACGTTGTCTTTGATGGTGCGGATATGAATGACTCCGAGAAAGAGATAGTCGATGACTTCCTTTTAATTGACTATCAGGATATCCCAGAAAAATACAATTTTGAAATTGTTGATGAAATTAAGGGAAGACAGCTCAATAATGAGTCGAGATTCTGGGACTTTGTTACTTTATGGTGTAAAAAGACTCTGCAAGATCCTTTAGGCCATTTCGAAGCTTGGCTTGGCCTAACTCACGGTTGGTTCGGCTTCAGAAATGCTGACGCCACCCCTTCATATATGATTGTATGTACTGAATCATCTTGGTATTACGACCCTGTCCTGCAATATGTGGATTGGCCTCAACCAGATCAAATGAGTGAGTTCGCTCGAGCTTTGTATGACTCCATCCAATCCATACCAGTTGTGAACGTCCTGTTTTATCGCTCGACTTGGGCAAGCGTAATCCCGACTTTCTTACTTTACTATGCTATGAAACGGAGGACCGGCGTGCTGACGCGGATAGTAATAATCATGCCCGTGCTCCTGTCTGCGATGACTTTGGCACTTACGCCTGTCTCTGGAACGGGCGGAGAGCCAACTAGATATCTGCTTCAAATCGTATGCTTAGCGCCATTTCTCCTTGCGTTACTAAGTTGCATAGAGCTCGCCGAGGAGAAGCGTACGATGAGAGTGGGACGAACGAGTGCCGCTCACTATCCTCGCCTCAAGTAGAATCGACAGAAACTAGTCTGACGTATCAGGAGATGCCATGCCAAGACTGTCTATCGTTGTTCCCGCGTATAACGTTGAGCCGTATATTGAGGAATGTCTGAACAGCATTTGTCAACAGACCTGTAAAGACATCGAGGCGATTGTCGTTGATGACGCAAGCACGGACCGTACGCGTGAGGTTATCCGTGGATTTGCGGCGTCGGATAGCCGTATCACTCTCGTTGAGCATGCGGAAAATGAGGGACAGCATGTAGCAAGGATGTCTGGAGTTTCGGCGGCGCGAGGTGAGTATATCCTCTTCCTAGATGGAGATGACGCGCTCGCCCCCGACATGTGCGAGTCGCTTCTTGCCCAACTTGATTCAGATCCGGTCGACATGCTCCATTTCGGCATTACTGTTGTCGGGGCGAACGGTATCCTTCAGAGCGAGCTTAACTCCTTCAGGGAGTACAACAATCGGCCTATCCCCGTCATGAAAGGGGATGAAATTGTCCGCAGTTCGTTTGATCCGAGCAGGGGCTTTTGCGTAGATTGGCGTTTCACTCAAAGGGTGTATGATGCTGCCCTAATCAAGAGGGCCTTCTCTCTTATGCCAAATCGTCGCCTGACACGCACCGAGGATGGTTATGAGTATTTGGTAACGGCATCCCTTGCAAACACCTACCGCTCGTGCAAAGAAGTCGATGGATATATCTACTACTATGGACGCGGCATAACCGGAACCAGTCGGCTGGACGCTGCGGAGTTCGGCCAGCACTGTAGCCAGTTCAAGGATAACTTTGACGCGGCGTATGCCTATGCCGGGTCGCGTGAATCTCTGCTGCTGAGGGATTGTGCCCGAGGCTTTGAGCAGAAGGCGACCGAGCTCCTTGCGAACGACTGGGCAGTTCGTATAGACGAATCGGAAAAGCGTGCTGCGGCTGTGTTCATGAGCGACGTGCTTGGTCCCGAGAAGGCAAGCCGCGAGCTGTATCGACTTCTCAGGGACAGGGCATATGATGCCTGGGTAAGCGGAAAAGACGATTCGGGACTCTGTGCGATTCTATTGGAATGGCGTGTCACGGCGGCGCTCGTGATCCACGCAAAAGGTGTTGACGCCTCGTCCGAGGCGTATTCTCGGATGAAGGAGATGCAGTCGGAAGCTCTCTTGCATCTTCGCGAGATTGTCCGTCGAAATGAGGAGCATGAGCTGGCCAAGTTGATTGAGGGCCGTCGTTCCAGTGACATCAAGATATTTGTCACGGCGCATAAGCCCGTGGAGCTCTTTGAAAGCGCTATCCTCCAGCCGGTTCAGGTAGGTCCGAAGAACTGTCGCCTGAGCGGCTATTATCAGGATGACGAGGGTGACAACATCGCCGAGCTTAATCCCCAGTACTGCGAGCTCACGACTCAGTACTGGGCTTGGAAGAATGTTGACGCTGACTACTACGGTTTCTGCCACTATCGTCGTTACTTTGACTTTGCCTCCGTACGCCACGGGGAGAACGACTGGGGCGAGATAATGGATGGATACATCAACGAAGCGACTCAGAAGAAGTACGGACTCGATGACGCATCCATGAGAAGCGTTATCGAGGGTTATGACGTCATAACGACTGAATTCAAGGACATCCGGGACTTTCCGAGCGGGAATGAAACGATTAGGGCGCATTACGAGGCTGCCCCCCACCTTCACGTGAATGACCTTGACCGTGTCATCGCCATTCTCAAGGCAAATCATCCCGATTATGCCGAGGATGCCGACGCCTTTTTAGATGGGCATGTGTCATGCTTCTGCAACATGTTTATAATGCGCCGAGATATTTTTCAGGCGTACTGCGAGTGGCTGTTCCCTATTCTTGAGGAGTTCACCAAGACGACAGATATGTCTCGCTATAGTCGCGAGGCAATGAGAACGCCAGGCCATCTCTCTGAACGCCTCTTTAACATCTACTATCATCATCATATGCGGGTTGACGGCACGTGGAAGACAAGACAGCTCCAGTGTGTGCATTTCGAGCATCCTGATCGAATGAATGAGCTCCAGCCATTGAGCGAGCTTGAGTATGAGGGCCCTGTTATCCCCGTCGTGTTTGCCTCGGATGATAACTACGTTCCCATGCTGTGCACGACCATGTTCTCGATGCTTGAGAATGCGTCACCCGGCTACTTCTACGACATTGTTGTTTTGAACAAAAACATCACGTGGGAGAATCAAGAGCTGATGCGGGGATTTCTCGCGACCTTCTCGAACATTCGACTAACTTTCTATGATGTTGCTAACCTCATAGAGAAGTATCCCCTTACCACAAGTAATCCACACATCAGCATTGAAACCTACTACCGATTCCTTATTCAGGAGGTCATGCCCTTCTATGATAAGGTGCTGTATCTCGACTCCGATTTGATTGTGCGAGGGGATGTTGCTGAATTGTTTGGGGTTGAGCTGGGAGACAATCTCCTAGCTGCCGCACATGATATCGACTATCTTGGCAACCTCAACATGCCCGGCGGCGATCGGATAAAGTACTCGCGCGAGATGCTTGGCATGAAGGATCCCTACGATTACTTCCAGGCGGGCGTCCTCGTCCTTAACACGGCAGAGATGCGACGCCTTCACGATATAGATACGTGGCTTAGTTTGGCCTCGAATCCCGACTATATCTACAACGACCAAGACGTCCTTAATGCGGAGTGTGAGGGACGAGTCATCTTCTTGGACTATGAGTGGAATGTCATGATTAACTGTGACTATCGTATTGAGCGCGTCTTTTCCTTTGCTCCGGCCGATTCCCTTGCCGCCTTTATGGATTCTCGGCTACACGAAAAGATTGTTCACTATGCCGGATATGAGAAGCCTTGGCTTATGGCGCGCTGCGATCGAAGTGAGCTGTATTGGTCATACGCTCGACACACGCCGTTCTATGAGAAGCTCGTTTCCAAGATGGCGGAGTTTGTGAGTGAGGGAGCGTCTTACGAAATGAAGGAACGCGCGAAGGAGGAGATGCGAGGCGAGATTCAAGCTGAGGTTGCGGCTCGTATGCCCTCGCGAGCTATGGGGGAGTCCAATCCGTTGCGTAAAGTAATCGATCCACTTTTGCCTACGGGCTCTAACCGGCGCGAGATTGCAAAGGCAATAGGAAGAACGCTGCGCGGAAGACGTTAGGCTCGTCCAAATAAATGAGGGATGGCTCGGTTCTCATTTGGAACACAATGAGAACCGAGCCTTTTGTCAGGGTCTTTTTGAGTTTGTGAATCACGTTATGCGTGGAGCGCAAGAGCCGCGTTAACGCTCGGTACCCTCAGGATTCTTGTGTACTTTCCGATGGGTCGATAGGTCCACCGTCCGGTGCTGCTATTCCCACAGCGGCGTTACGTCCGGGTAGCGACGAGAGCCCTACTTGCTCTCGGTGGTACACTTCAGCCTCGCCGTTACGAGCGTGGGGGTGGGCTTGCCATCGGGAAAGGTCCCGACTACGCGCGCGTGCCTGCGGATTTCATAGCTCGCCTCTACATGTCGCTGTTGGTCCTGATCCTCCTCTGGCGGTCGCGCCTTCCTTCCGGACGCTATCTCGCCGTCAAAGTGTACGGGAGGTTGTGCGTTGCTCAGCGATGGGCGAGCGGTCACGCGCTGCATTACTGAGTCGTACCGTCAAGATTCTTGCGCACTTTCCGACAGCCCCC
>UMJL01033709.1_pt1 | contig 27506 bp, 26 predicted proteins | sample 1966071 | NCBI WGS metagenome assembly UMJL01 (sample SAMEA4836148, study PRJEB28245) | human gut metagenome | biome: gut microbiome; material: fecal sample | place: Denmark | collected 2008
TCTTGTGTCTCCCTCTTGACTTATTACCATTGGACTTTCTGAGGGTGCTTCATTTCTGGAACAGTGTATCACATGCGGGGGAAAAATGCCATATAAATAGGGGAGAAGGAGGGATTTCTATGCCCATGATCTATCTGAGTCCATCGACGCAGGAGTGGAACCAGTATGTGACCGGCAGCGGTTCCGAGGAGTACAACATGAATCTGCTGGCCGATGCGCTGGAGCCCTATTTGCGCTCCAACGGCATCCAGTACCGGCGAAACCGGCCGGAGATGACGGCGGCCTCCTCCATCCGGGAGGCGAACCAGGGGGAATATGATCTGTATCTGGCCCTGCACTCCAATGCATCCGGTGCCGGCAGCTATGGTGAAAACCGGGGCATCATCGCGTTTTACTATCCCGGCAGCAGCGCCGGGCGGCGGGCGGCGGAGCTGATCGCCCAGCAGCTGCGGCAGATCTACCCGCTGCCGAATCAGGTTACCACCCGGGCCACAACCTCCCTGGGGGAAGTGCGTCAGCCCCGGTTCCCCTCCGTGCTGGTGGAGATCGGCTATCATGACAACTATGAGGATGCCGTGTGGGTGGAGGGCCATCTGGATGCCATTGCCCAGCAGCTGGCCCGGGCGCTGACGGAGTTTTTCGGTCTGCCGTTCATCTATCCCATGACGCCGGTTCCCGGCACAGTGGCCATTCAGTACGGAACGCTGAACCTGCGGGATTACCCCTCCTCTGACGGGGCCATTCTGGAAAACCTGCCGGCCGGTTCCACGGTCACGGTCTACGGCGAATGGGAGGGATGGTATGTGGTGCATTACGAGGGATATGTGGGGTACGCGGCAGCGGCATACATCGACATTGGGTAATCCGGCCGATGGGTGCATCTGGCCGCCGACGATATTTGGTAAAAACTCAGAGACGGTGCCGCCTGCTTTGGGGAAATTCACGACTTTTTCTTGACATGCAACGGTGGAACGATTAAACTAAAAAAGGATAATTATCGGAGGGCAGCAGGGGTGCCGTCCGATTGTTTTCTGACACATGCGATCAGTTTGATCTGCAGATACAGCGACCAATACCGATTTAACAGGAGGAATGTGAATCATGAGTCCCATCATCACCGCCCTGATCGGGCTGGTGGTCGGCGGTGTGATTTGCTTCCCTCTCGGTATTCGCTATCGGAAAAATGTTTCCGAAAAGGAAATCTCAAGCGCAGAAGAAGAGGGAACGCGCATCATCAATGAGGCCATCAAGAGCGCCGAAACCAAGAAGAAAGAGGCACTGCTGGAAGCCAAAGAAGAGATTTTAAAAAACCGCAGCGAGTATGAGAAGGAAGTAAAGGAACGCCGGGCTGACCTGCAGCGGCAGGAAAACCGCCTGCAGCAAAAGGAAGAAAACCTGGACCGCAAGACCGAGGCCATTGAGAAGAAAGAGGAATCTCTTGCCCAGAAGCACGCGGCCGCGGATAAGGAAAACGAGGAGATCAAGGCCATCAAGCGCAGCCAGACGGAGATGCTGGAGAAGATCTCCGGCTTTACCGCTGAGGAGGCCAAGGATTACCTGATTGCCCAAGTGGAAGCGGAAGTGACCCACGAGACCGCCCTCAAGATCAAAGAGGTCGAGTCCCGGATGAAAGAAGAGTGCGAGGCCCGCGCCCGGGAAGTGGTGGCGCAGGCCATCCAGCGGTGCGCCGCCGACCAGGTGGCTGAGATGACCGTCAGTGTGGTTCCCCTGCCCAATGACGAGATGAAGGGCCGTATCATCGGCCGGGAAGGCCGCAATATCCGCACCATTGAGACCCTGACTGGTGTGGATCTGATTATTGACGACACGCCGGAGGCCATCACGGTCTCCTGTTTCGAGCCGGTGCGGCGGGAGATTGCACGCCTGGCACTGGAAAAGCTCATCGCCGACGGGCGTATCCATCCTACTCACATTGAGGAGATGGTGGAAAAGGCCCGCCGTGAGGTGGATGCCACCATCAAAGCGGAGGGTGAGCGCGCCACCTTTGAGTGCGGCGTGCGGAACCTGCACCCGGAGCTGGTGAAGATGCTGGGCCGTCTCCATTACCGGACCAGCTACGGTCAGAATGTGCTGCAGCACTCCATCGAGGTCAGCCACATTGCCGGCATGATGGCGGCGGAACTGGGCGCTGATGTCCAGGCCGCCAAGCGGGCAGGACTGCTCCACGATCTGGGCAAGGCCGTGGACCACGAGATGGAGGGCACCCATGTGGCTCTGGGCGTGGAGTTCGCCCGGAAGTATAAGGAGCGGGATGACATCATCCACGCCATCGAGGCCCATCACAATGATGTGGAGCCCCGGACCATCGTGGCCTGCCTGGTACAGGCAGCGGACGCCATTTCCGCTGCACGGCCCGGCGCCCGGCGCGAGAATCTGGAGAACTACATCAAGCGCCTGGAGCAGCTGGAGGCCATCTCTACCTCCTTCCACGGCGTGGAGAAGGCGTATGCCATTCAGGCCGGACGGGAAGTCCGCGTGATGGTGAAGCCCGAGCAGGTCAGCGAGGACCAGATGGTCATCCTGGCCCGGGACTTGGCCAAGAAGATCGAGGAGGAAATGGAGTATCCCGGTCAGATCAAGGTCCATGTCCTGCGGGAGACCAAGGTCATCGAATACGCCAAATAAGAAACCATTCCGGCAAGCGGAGCGCAGATGCGCTCCGCTTGTTTCATTTGCCGGGGGAGATTCCCGCCGATGCCTTGACATTTCTGTGGTTCACCGATACAATATAAATTTAGTGAAAACACACGGATACCAGTGATTTGATAAAAAATGCAAAGGATTTGAGACGATGGCACAGGATAAAAGACAAGTAGACGCGATTACCAGCCGGGACGTGGATTTTGCCCAGTGGTACACGGATGTGTGCAAGAAGGCGGAGCTGATTGACTACACCTCCGTGAAGGGCCTTTTCATTTACCGGCCCTATGGCTACGCCATTTGGGAGAACATCCAGGCGGAGCTGGACCGGCGCTTCAAGGCCACGGGCCATGAGAACGTGTATCTCCCCGTGCTGATCCCGGAGTCCCTGCTCCAGAAGGAGAAGGACCACGTGGAGGGCTTTGCTCCCGAATGCGCCTGGGTCACCATGGGCGGCAGCGAGAAGCTGGAGGACCGCCTGTGCGTGCGCCCCACCTCTGAGACCCTTTTCTGCGAGCATTATGCCAATATCATCCACTCCTGGCGGGACCTGCCCAAGCTCTATAACCAGTGGTGCTCCGTGCTGCGCTGGGAAAAGACCTCCCGTCCCTTCCTGCGCCACCGGGAATTCCTGTGGCAGGAGGGCCACACCATGCACGCCACCGCAGAAGAGGCCCGGGAAGAGACCATGCGGATGCTCAACATCTATGCGGACTTCATGGAAAATGTCCTGGCCATGCCGGTGATCCGGGGCCGCAAGACCGACAAGGAGAAGTTCAACGGTGCTGAGGAGACCTATACTGTGGAGTGCATGATGCACGACCACAAGGCGCTTCAAGCCGGCACCAGCCACTACTTCGGCGACGGCTTTGCCAAGGCCTTCGACATTACCTTTGCCGGCAAGGATAACCAGCCCCACCATCCCCATCAGACCAGCTGGGGCGTTTCCACCCGGATGATCGGCGGTATCATCATGACCCACGGTGACGACAACGGCCTGGTACTGCCGCCCCGTATTGCCCCCGTGCAGGTGGTGGTGATCCCCGTGGCGGCTCACAAGCCTGGCGTGCTGGATGCTGCCGCCGCTCTGCGGGACCGTCTGCAGGTCGCCGGCGTGCGCACCAAGATGGATGACTCCGACAACTCCCCCGGCTGGAAGTTTGCCGAGTATGAGATGAAGGGCGTGCCCCTGCGGGTGGAGATCGGTCCCAAGGACCTGGAGAAGGAACAGTGCGTCATCGCCCGCCGGGATACCGGCGAGAAGGTGTTTGTGGCCCTCAGCGAGCTGGAGAGCAAGGTGCAGGAGCTGCTGGACGCTGTCCATGACAACCTCTTCGCCATGGCCCTCAAAAACCGGGAGGAGAACACCTTCGACATCAAGACCCCCGAGGAGGCCAAGACCATCGCCGAGGGCAAGGGCGGCTTCCTGCGGTCCAAGTGGTGCGGTTCTCTGGAGTGCGAGCTGGCCATGAAGGAGCGTGCCGGCGTCACTTCCCGCTGCATGCCGCTCCAGCAGAGTGGTACCGAGGGTACCTGCCCGGTATGCGGCAAGCCCTGCAAGACCGATATCTACTGGGGCGTGGCGTACTGATCTCCAGACTCTGCGAGGCTTTTCAACTGCGCGGAGCCCGCACGGCGGGCTCCGCGTTTTTTACAGCAAAGGAGACGATATGAAAAAGCAAATTTTTGCGGCGGTTCTGGCCTGTGCAGTGCTTGCCGGCTGCGGCCCTGTGCCGTGGAAGAATGGCGGCGGAGAGACAGCGGAGCGCACGACCATTGCCTATGTGCCCCTGGACGACCGGCCGGACAATGTGGAGCGGGCGGTGTATCTGGCGGAATCTCTGGGGTATCAGTTGGCCATGCCAGAGACCGACGACTACCGTACCCGCCTACAGGATCAGCCCCTCAATGAAAACGGTACCCAATACGGAGACCGGGCCGACCTTTACGAGTGGGTCCTGGCCCAGGAGGCGGCGGGATGCGACCGCTATATTCTCTCTCTGGACCAGCTGCTCTCCGGCGGGTTGGTGAACTCCCGCTCCATGTGGGAGCCGGAGCCTGTCACGCTCTCTGACGGCACCATACTGACAGAGAAGGAGTTGTTGGACAACCTCTTGACAACGCTGGCGGCGGACCCGAATAACCAGGTATGGCTCCTGGAAAGCGTCATGCGCTTGGCGCCCACAGTGGGATATGACCACTGGGATCTGGATGGCTATAACGCCCTGCGCGCCTATGGAATGGAAGGACGCCCGGTTCTGGAGGGAGACGCCCTGACCATCTCTAACATCGAGGCGGATTACCGTCTGGGATCTGGCGGCACGGTGCTGCCGCTGCCGGAATTCGATCTGGAGGAGTGGGAGGTGGCAGAATATCTCGCCGCCCGGACCCGGAAGCTGACCCTCTCGGACCAGATGCTGGAGACGGTGACTCAGCCGGGATATGAGAACTTTCATGTCCTCATCGGCATTGACGACTCCTCCGTGGAGGACAGCATCCAGAAAAATGAGATTGCCTACCTGCGCAGCCTCCTGCGGCAGGGAGACGCGCTGCTCTCCGGCGTAGATGATCTGGCCTTCAAGGCCATCGCCCGCTTATACTTGGATGAGACCGGCTGGCAGGGAGCCGACGTGACTGTGCAGTACTTTGGCGGTACCGAGGAGCAGCCTGCCTGCGACTATGACTATCAACCGCTGACCACCATCGTGGAGGAGCATACAGAGTTTTTCGACCTGACGCTGACAGCGGAGAATCCGGATCTGACGGTTCTGGTGCTGACGCAGCCTGCGGATGAGGCCCAGAAGGCGGCGTATTACGGCGCGCTGATCGACACGCTCAACGAATGCCGTGAGGAGGGAATGCCGACCATCCTCATTGACGCCGGAAACGGCACCTATGGGACGGCCTTCCACGATGCCCTGACAAAGGAGACGGAGCTTGGATGGCTTTTGAGCTATGCAGGCTTTTTGGATATGGCCATCGTCACAGGAACGGCTCTGAGCCACGGTGTGGCCCGGTACGCGGCACTGCAAAGCGGCAAGGCGGACACCGGGATGAACCAAGCCTGGGCGCTTACCATGGCGGACAGCGTGCTGAAGGACTTTTGCTATAAGAACGTGGTTCGGGAGGACCTCATTGCATACGTCCGCAACGACCTGGGGGGAAACCCCGATAACTTCTGGCAGCCTGCCGTCGATTTGGATGCAGTGCAGGCGCGGCTGGAGAGCGGGATGGATGCCGCTACGGCAGATGTGATAGAGAATTTAGAGCACAGCAATTTCCTCTCTGACCTGTCCGGGGAAGAGATCGGCTGGGGGGCTGTCACCCTTGGGAATTACCGCTTCCCCTGGGACCGTGCTTTTGAAATCAGCATGGACATCACCCTGGGGTCTTTTACAGAGCCCCACAAAAAGATTTTTGGTTTCTACTACAAATAAAAAAAGCACCCGGAACGACAGTTCCGGGTGCTTTTTGATTTAAAATTAAAGATCAAAGCTGCTTGACTGTGTAATACACCGCCAGCGCAAAGACCACGATGGCCAGCGTCCACATGGCGTAGTAAGCGGCGGAGACGCTGATCAGTGCACACACCATGGCAACAGCGGAAAGACCGCAGGCCACGTAAACAGGCAGGGGGTCCGCTTCAGCCGGCAGAACCTGCAGCTTGCCGAGTTTGCCGTCGTGCAGGTCGATCCGATGGGTCAAAAACGCAATCACTGCCAGCACGACGATATAGATGACAGCGATTACCCGCACAAACGAGCCCAGATAGATGCTGGAAAGTTCCTGACGGCAGACCCACAGCGCGATCAGAGATACCCCTAAAATGGTCAGTGCCCAGGCACATTCCCGGTCATACAGACTCCAGAGAATATCCAGCAGCATCACCACCGGGACCACTACGCACATCAGCCGCAGTGCCGCATCCACATAGCCTAGTGTAAACCAGGAGGAAAACGCAAAAAACGCACCGGCACCGCCCACAGACCAGCCAATGACCCGTTTTTTTCGATCCTTGTTCCATACGATGCTTAAAATTACACCGATGGCAAGAACGGCCAGACCGGCCCAAAGAATATAGCGCAAATAACTGTCCCACGCGATGACCTGCGTCAGCGTGCCATTGACGTAATACTTTCGGACAACCAGTAAATAAAGCTCTGCCACACAGCCTGCCAGGAAAAACTTCATGGTGGCATTCATGGGGCCTTCCCGCTTCACCGGCTTGGTGCTGCTGTTGGGATTTTTAGGCATTTATAACGACCTCCAGGGCAATTTCTAGTAAAGATATCCGGCGACGAAACATTCCGCCGCCGACATTCTTTGTTAGTATAGCAGACTTTGTGCTTTTTTGCAAGAGCGTTTTCAGATGGGCTGTCAAAAATACCGGATTTTTGGTTGTGCTGCTCTGCGGGACATGGTATACTTTCTTATTATGGATTTTTTCCGCAGTTTGCGGCATTTTTAGAATTGTTCAAGAGGAGAACCTGTGATGAAACGAATTGGTTGCCTGCTGCTGGCTCTGCTGCTGGCCGGGAGCTTGAGCGGCTGTGACAGCGGCCCGGCGGAGGGACAGGCTTTTGCCATGGATACGGTGATGAATTTTTCCGCCTACGGAAAAGCCGGGGAGGACGCGATTGCGGCTGCCCAGGAGCGGATCTACCAGCTGGACGCGGAGCTCTCCCGCACTCGGGAAGACAGTGAGGTGTCCAAGCTCAACCAGTCTGGCAGCGTGATGACGGCGGTGGGCGACGATGTGTGGAAACTGCTCAACAGCGCCAAGACGTACAGCGCGGCTACGGGCGACGCATTTGACATCACGGTGGCGCCAGTGGTCACCGCCTGGGGCTTTACCACGGATACCTACCAGGTGCCCAGTCAGGCGGAGCTGGATGCCCTGTTGCCGCTGGTGGACGACAGCCGTATTCAGCTGGAGGAGCGCACGGACGGCTGCTATGCCGCTCTGGGCCAGGGACAGTCCATTGACCTGGGAGGAATCGCTAAGGGCTATGCCTCCGACTGTGTGGCGGAAATCTTCGCCCAGCACGGCGTAAAGAGCGGCATGATCTCTCTGGGCGGCAATGTGTATGTCAGTGGAGCCAAGCCGGACGGCAGCGCCTGGCGGGTGGGCGTTCAGGACCCGCAGGACAGCAATGCCACGGTAGGGGTCCTGGATCTGACCAATGCTTATGCGGTGACCTCCGGCGGTTACCAGCGGTATTTTGAGCAGGATGGGAAACGCTATCACCACATCATCGACCCCGCCACCGGCTATCCCGCAGAAAGCGGACTGCTGCAGGTAACGGTGGTGGCCGGCGGGGACGCGGCCCGGGAAGACGATGGAAACCCTGCCGGGACCGGTACCATGTGTGACGCATTTTCCACAGCGCTGTTTGTCATGGGAGAGGAAAAGGCCCTGGAATTCTGGCGCAGCGGCGCGTACGATTTTGATCTGGTGCTGGTGACCGACGATGGCCGGGTATTGGTGACCGATGGACTGGCGGACCGGTTCACACCGGCGGACGGGAGTGCATACAGGTATGAGACGGTCTCCTAAACTGCGGCCCAATCTCTGGGACGGTATGGTGGTCCTGACGGTGGTAATTTTGGCAGTGGCATGTGCTGCCGGGATCTGGCGGGGCAGCGGCAGCCAGGAGTCGCTGACGGCGGTGATCTCCGTGGACGGTACCGAGGTGGAGCGGATTCCGCTGGCCCAGACCGGGGAGACTCGCCGTACGGTGCATGGCGGCGGCTATACCCTGGAGATCTGCCTGACGGATACGGAAGTGTGGGTAGAGCAGTCCGACTGTCCCACCCAGGACTGTGTGCACACCGGCCACATCTCCCGCAGCGGGCAGAGCATCGTATGTCTGCCGGCCCGGGTGGTGATCGAGCTGGAAGGCGGTCCGGCGGCGGATAACGGCCTGGACACCGTGATCGGATAGGAGGCGGGCATGAAACTGACCACAAAGCAGCTGACGCTGTGTGCGGTGCTCACCGCTCTTGCGCTGGCGCTGAGCTATCTGGAGAATCTGTTCCCGCTGTCCCTGGCCATCCCCATCCCGGGTATCAAGCTGGGACTTGCCAATATCGTGACGGTCTTTGCCCTCTATGCCCTGGGACCGGCCCAGGCCCTTTTGATTCTGTTGGCACGGTGCTTCCTGGGGGCGCTGTTCGCAGGCAACATGAATGCCTTGATTTTCTCTTTGCTGGGCGGTGTCACCGCCATGGTGGTGATGATCGCCCTGAGCAGACTGCGGCGCCTCTCCGTTTACGGAGTTTCGGTGGGCGGTGCGGCGGCCCACAACTGCGGACAGGTGGCCGCAGCGGTGCTGACGCTGGGCAATACGGCGCCTCTTTATTATCTGCCTGTTTTGCTGGGGGTATCCTTGCTGACCGGGGCGCTGACGGGGCTGGTGAGCGCCTGCTTGTTCCGGGCGCTGGCCCATACGAATCTCAACTTGGATTTGGATCAGGGAGGAGCACATGGCGCGTAAGGACGAGAGCAAAAAGGACCAGATCATTCTCCAGCAGATGGAGGTGATCCGCTCCATGACGGAGCACAACCTGCAGCGGATGGGAACAGATTTCTGGGGAACGCCAGTGCCTGAGCGGAAACCCGAGACGTCTGAAGCTTCCCGGAAAGAGACGCCGGAGGAGCAAAAGAAGCAGACGGAACCGGAAAAAGAGTCCGCGCCGGAGACGGAGACGCCGCCGGAGAAGCTGGAGGACCTGCTGGCGGAGCTGGACGGGTATATTGGTCTCGAGGCGGTCAAGCGGGAGGTGCGCAGCCTTACGAATCTGGTGAAGGTCCATCAGATGCGGCGTCAGCAGGACCTTCCGGTACCGGCGCTGAGCCTGCATCTGGTGTTCTCCGGCAATCCCGGCACCGGCAAGACTACGGTGGCCCGTCTGATGGCCCGGATCTACCACAGCCTAGGCATTCTCTCCCGGGGGCAGCTGGTGGAAGTGGACCGCAGCGGCCTGGTGGCGGGATATGTGGGACAGACAGCCATTAAGACCGGGAAGGTACTGAAAAAGGCTCTGGGCGGTGTATTGTTCATTGACGAGGCCTATTCCCTCAACGGCGGAGGGGACAATGATTTCGGCCAGGAGGCCATCGATACCATCCTCAAGGCCATGGAAGACCACCGGGATGACTTGGTGGTGATCGTGGCGGGATACGACGGCCTGATGGAGACGTTCATTCACTCCAATCCCGGCCTGGAGTCCCGGTTCAACCGTTTTTTGCACTTTGACGATTACAGTCTGGACGAGCTGCTGGACATTTTCCGCATGCAGTGCGAAAAGGGCTGCTATGCGCTGGAGCAGGCGGCGGAGGAGCAGGTACGGGAGTATATCCGGGAGGAAAATACGGATCCGGTGTCCTTCGGCAACGCCAGAGGCGTGCGGAATCTCTTTGAGCGGATTCTGGTGTGCCAGGCCAACCGCCTGGCGGCGCTGGACCAGGTCTCCCGGGAGGAGCTGATGACCATCACCGCGCAGGATGTCTCGACGGCGCGGGCAGATGAACGCTGAGGCTTTTGCTTCCGGCACTGATGTTGCCCTCGACCTCATGGCAGATTTTCGAAAATTCCCCGCTGCAGCGGACAAGAAGGCACCCCCTGTGTCAGGAGAAGCGTCCTGACGCAGGGGGTGCCTGCCATCCGGAGGATGACGGTTTGGTTGATACGGACTGTCTCAGGAGCGGGGAGATTTGCCGGAGGGGTAACAGTCCGCGTAAATGCGTTCGAAATTTTCCTGGTTCTTTTGATTGTTGGGGGTCATTTCCTTGATACGGGGGACGAATGCCAGAATCAGGCCAAGCAGGTATCCCAGCGTCGACACATCGGCGGTGAAGCGGATCACCAGCACGGTGACCAGGATCATCAGGATCGCTGCCAGTACCACCAAATGCGTGATCCGGCGATAAGCGCGCTTGAGATCGAAGCCGGGAGTTTCCGTTTTTCGGCGCTTGGCCAGTGGAATGGATGAGCACAGTGCCACCAGAGCCGGAACGCCGACAGCGGTCATCAGCAAAAAGCCGCCGGCGGCAGCGCCGAAAAAGTAGGGGATGGACATAGAGTTCCTCCTTTAGGGGGTCTGGGATGATCAAAGATCATCTAATCAGTATACACGCTTTTGTCTGTTTTTGCAAGGCAGAGCGTGGGGAGAGGAATCCAGCGGTCAGTCCAGCGCCGCCGTGCGGCCGTCCAGGCGGCCATTCTCAATGGTCACCACACCGTAAAAGGGATGGGCATAGTCCCCAATGCTGCCGGGATTCAGAAACAGGGTTCGGCCTCGCATATCCACCAGCGGCCGGTGGGTGTGGCCGAAGAGAAACAGGTCCAATGCCTGCTGTTCCGCGGCGTAGCCGGCGTTGAGCAGAGACTGCTTGACCCCGTAAGTGTGGCCATGGCAGATCAAAATCCGCTTGTCGCGCAGGATCAGCAGCTTTTCCGCCGGCTCCCCGGGACGGAAATCACAGTTGCCGGGAACCTGCTCCAGAGGAATCTCCGGAAAGTGTTCATGGAGCCGCTCTCCGTCCCGCCAGCAGTCTCCCAGATGCACAATCAGATTGGGATTTGTGCGTTCCACGGCCTGCTCCATATTGGTCAGGTTCCCGTGGGAGTCTGAAAGGACCAGAATCTTCATTGCAGTACCTCCACTGGTTAAGATGTTTTTATCCTACTGCATTTAGGCGGCTTTGACAACTGTGGAAAAAAGACTTGACAACACCGGATCGATATGCTATTCTTTATGCGTGGTTAGTTAAAACTAACCTATGGGATGCGGGCAAGCATTTCTTTTTTTGAACGACAGTTAGCTAATACTAACCGAATGAAACGGAGGACAAGACATGAAGCGGACCTTTGAAGCCACACTGGTGGAACAATGTGCTCCCACCCTGGAAGGGATCAAACCGGCCAGCCTCTTCCGCTGGCAGGGAGACGGTGCGCAGGCGCTGGTGTCCCGCTGGGCCGGAGAGCTGGAACCCTTCGGCATTGTGGTCCGTGTTCTGAAGGTCTGTCCCCGGACGGGTGCATGCCTGATCTATTTGTACCGCAGAATGTGGCTGAACCGCATTTTGCGGGAGCCTGCCAATCGGGCTTTTTTGCGGCGGATGGGCTACTCCTCTCAGGCAGACAGCGAGATGCTGCTGGAACAGCTCTCGGACCGCCTCTGTTTGGAAGAGGCGTTTCCCCATGAGATCGGCGTTTTTCTGGGATATCCACTGGGGGACGTGGTGGGTTTTATCCGCAACCACGGCAGGAACTTTACCTGCTGTGGCTGCTGGAAGGCCTACGGCGACCCGGTGGAGGCACAAAAGCGCTTCGACCAGTACCGTCGCTGCACACTGCGGTGCAAAGAGCGCTTTCTGCAGGGCGTGGAGATCCGGCAGCTGATCTCCGCCTGATGGAAGGCGCAGAAACCAAGTTTCCTCTCTTATCTCCTTTTTTCCTCATGATGACCTCCGTGCGGATGCCATACCGCACGGAGGTCAACTCCTTTTCTGACGGCAGACCTGCTGTTTCGAAAAATTCTCTTTTCTTTTGCGCAAATTCGTGATATAGTTTTTTGCCAGAGACAGCAATAAAAGTATTACCTATTTGAGATGGAGGTCGCCATGAAGTTTCTCTCTGATATTGAAATTGCGCAGGCTTGCGAGATGAAGCCGATTACCGAGATTGCCGCGTCCGCCGGGATCGACGAGACATATCTGGAACTGTACGGAAGATATAAGGCGAAAGTGGATAACCGTCTGCTCAAGGAGAGCAGCCGCCCCGACGGCAAGCTGATTCTGGTGACCGCTATCAACCCCACTCCTGCCGGAGAGGGCAAGACCACGGTGACTGTGGGCCTTGCTGACGCGCTGCGCCGTATCGGCAAGAACGCCATGGTGGCTCTGCGGGAGCCCTCCATGGGACCAGTGTTCGGTATCAAGGGCGGCGCCGCCGGCGGCGGGTATGCCCAGGTGGTGCCCATGGAGGATATCAACCTCCACTTCACTGGTGACTTCCATGCCATCGGCGCCGCCAACAACCTGCTGGCGGCAATGCTGGACAACCACATTCAGCAGGGCAACGCCCTGGGAATCGATCCCCGGCGCATCACCTGGAAGCGGGCGGTGGACATGAATGACCGTCAGCTGCGCAATATCGTGGACGGCCTGGGCGGCAAGGCCAACGGCTGCCCCCGGGAGGACGGCTTCGACATCACTGTGGCCAGTGAGGTCATGGCGGTGCTGTGCCTGTCCAGCAGCATTTCAGATATGAAAGAGCGCCTGGCCCGGATGGTGGTGGGCTACACCTATGACGGCCGCCCCGTTACCGCCCGGGATCTGAAGGCGGAAGGTGCTATGGCCGCCCTGCTCAAGGATGCCCTCAAGCCCAATCTGGTCCAGACCCTGGAGGGCACGCCCACCTTTATCCACGGCGGCCCCTTTGCCAACATCGCCCACGGCTGCAACTCCATCATGGCCACCCGGATGGCCCTCAAACTCAGCGATTACACTGTCACCGAGGCAGGCTTCGGCGCGGACCTGGGTGCGGAGAAATTTCTGGACATCAAGTGCCGCATGGCCGGCCTGACTCCCTCCGCCGTCGTGGTGGTGGCCACGGTGCGGGCGCTGAAAAACCACGGCGGCGTGCCCAAGGACCAGCTGAACACAGAAAATCTGGAGGCACTGGAGAAGGGCCTGCCCAACCTCCTGCAGCATGTGGAGAACATCACGAAGGTCTTTGGTCTGCCCTGTGTGGTGGCCCTCAATGCCTTTGCCACGGATACGGAAGCGGAGCTGCGCCTGGTGGAGGAGCGCTGCCGTGCTCTGGGCGTCCGGGTGGCGCTGTGCCAGGTCTGGGCCAAGGGCGGCGAAGGCGGCGTGGAACTGGCGGAAGAAGTGGTCCGTCTGTGCCAGCAGCCCGGTAACTTCCAGTTCAGCTATGATGAGAAGGCGCCCATCGAGGAAAAGCTCAATACCATCGCCCGCAGAATCTACCATGCCGATGGTGTGGACCTGACCCCGGCTGCCCGTAAGCAGATGCAGGAGCTGACCGCCCTGGGCTTTGGAGAGCTGCCCATCTGCATGGCCAAGACCCAGTATTCTTTCTCCGATGATGCCGCCCGGTTAGGAGCACCCCGGGACTTCCGGATCACCGTCCGGAACCTGAAGGTCTCCGCCGGTGCAGGGTTCCTGGTGGCGCTGACCGGCAACATCATGACCATGCCAGGCCTGCCTAAGGTGCCTGCGGCGGAGAAGATTGATGTGGACGAAAACGGCCGGATCACCGGATTGTTCTGATCGCCGGGGTATTTGTCCCCGCAGCGAATAACCGACACGCCAGAGCGTTCAGGCGGCCCCGCCTTTGGACGGGGCCGCCCTTTTCTGCCTGGGATGTGGAAAACCTGAGACCTGCAAGGAGAACATAACATGAAAACTCGTTTATGGGAGCGGTTTGACCGGGTCATCGTCTTTGACACGGAGACCACCGGCATTGACTTTGCCCGGGATGAAATCATTGAGCTGGGTGCCGTCAGTTTGGAGGCGGGGGAGGAGCGGGAGAGCATGGACTGCCTGATCTGCCTCTCTCCGGGACGGACCCTGCCGCCCTTCATCACGGACCTCACCGGCATTACGCCGGAACAGCTGGCATCGGAGGGGGTGGAGAAGCAAGCGGCGGCGGAGCAGTTCTGCGGGCTGCTGGAAGGCTGTGAGGCCCCGTTGCTGGTAGCTTATAATGCCCAGTTTGATTTGAATTTCCTCTATTATTTCCTGCAGCCCTTTGGCTTGGCAGGTGCGCTGCGGCGACCGCATTTCCTGGATGCCCTGACGGTGTACCGGGACCGACGGGACTATCCCCACAAGCTCTGCAACGCCATTGAGGCCTATGGGGTGCAGGATGCGGTGAACAGCCACCGGGCGGTGGACGATGCCCGTGCCGCTGCGGCGCTGCTGGATGCTATGGCGGCGGAGCGGGATGATCTGACGGAATATGTGGATCTTTTCGGAACCCATCCCAGATACGGCCTCTCCGGACGGCCCATCGCCTCGGTGACTTACCGTCCCCAACCATATCAGCGGGGGGAGCCGCTGTATGCGCAGGTATAAATAAATTGTGAAAAGTCGTAATTTTCTCTTGCAATATGACAACTTGTCATGTATTATACATGACAAGTTGTCATATTGTTTTTTCCCCTGACATTTTGGATGAAAGAAAAATTTCCTCAACATGAAGAAACGCGAGGCTGCAATTCGTAGATAGAAAGGAAGGGTGCTATGCCAAGCAGTACGTTTTTGAATCTGCCGGCGCAAAAGCAGGAAAAGCTGCTGGAGGCGGCTACCCGGGAATTTTCCCGGCGGCCCTATACCGAGGCGTCCATCAACCAGATCATCAAGGACGCCGGAATCCCCCGGGGGAGTTTCTACATGTATTTCACCGACAAGGAGGACCTGTTCCGGTATCTGCTCGGCGGATATGTGGATCAGATGGTGATGGTACTGGAAGAGGCACTGCTGCGGGAGCACGGCGATATTTTCGCGGCGTTGCTGCGGATGTATGACTATACCTGCGCCAAGCGGGAAGAGCGGGGGCTGGGCGGCATGGGCGCCATGACGGCGATTCTCAGCTGCAACAGCGGCATCCATAAGAACACGATCCTTGCCATGGTGGATACGGCTCAGGTGCTCCGGCGCCTGAAGGAACAGGTCAATCCGGATGTGCTGGATCTGCGCCGGGATGGAGACCTGGGCGATATGCTGGGAATTTTATTGACGGTGGCGGCGCCGCTGCTGTATGCCGGCATACAGGCTGGAGGCGCTCCCGATGCCCGGGAGCGCCTGAAGAACATGCTGGAGATCCTGCGCCGGGGGATGACCCTGGACAAGGGACCTGCTCCCGATGAGCGAAACTGAGCGGAACAAAAAGGAGAGAATAAGATGGAAGAGCTAATGAACGCGGAAGACTCCCGCCAGGTGCCGGCACCTGCGGCAGAGGGAAAGAAAAAACGCAAGTGGTTCAAGGGCGGAAAAAAACGGCGCTGGATCAAGGTGCTGGTGATCCTGGTGATCGCCGCGGCGCTGGTGTGGACGTTCGTCCTGCGGGGCATGGGCGCACCGGGGACCGCCGGAACAGTCTATCAGCCGGTAAACGCTGAGATCCGGGACCTGACTACCTGCGTCAGCGGCACAGCCACACTGGAGCCTGCCGACTCCTATCAGGTGACCACACTGGTTACAGGTGAGATTCTCTCCGCACCCTTTGAGGAAGATGATCTGGTGGAAAAGGACGCCCTGCTCTACACGCTGGACAGCGGCGACGCCCAGGAGTCCGTCAGCCGGGCCAAGATTTCCGTGGAACAGGCGAAGCTGCAGTACCAGCAGGCCCAGGAGGCTCTGAAACCCTCCGCCACCCTCTCCGGCACCATCAGCGAGGTATACGTGCAAAACGGTGACAGCGTCAGCGCCGGGGCTGAGCTTTGCAAGATCGTGGCCAGCACGGATCTGACCATTGACTTTCTGTTTCCCTTCACGGCCTCCAGCGCGTTTTACGTGGGGCAGCCGGCCACCATCTTCATTGGCAACTTTGATGGCTCCGTTCAGGGCTCTGTGGCGTCTGTGTCCGATTCCACTGTCATCACCGGAAACGGACTGCAGGCCTGTTCCGTGCGGGTAAAGCTGACGAACCCCGGGATCGTCTCCGACTCCTTCACGGCCTCCGCGGTGATCGGCAGCTATTCCAGCTACGGAAACGCCAACGTGACCATGCCGGCATCCTCGGTGGTGTATGCGGCGGGCTCCGGCACGGTCAACGGCTTTACCAAACTTTCCGGCAGCACTGTCACCAAGGGGGAGACCCTCTGCACGCTGGACTCTGAGAGCCTGCGGGACGGTGTGGAAAACGCACGGCTGAATCTGGAGTCCGCCCAGCTCTCCGCTGGGAGTGCCGCGGAGAATCTGGACAGCTATACCATCAAGTCTCCCATTTCCGGAACCGTCATCGAAAAGACCTTCAAGGCCGGTGACAAGGTGGACGGCGTGTCCTCCGGCACCCTGGCGGTGATCTATGATCTGAGCCATCTGAAAATGGAGATGAACGTCAGCGAGCTGGATATCGGCAAGGTAGAAGTGGGGCAGACTGTGGAGATCACCTGCAGCGCCGTGCCGGGTGAGACCTTCACCGGCGTGGTGGATCGGGTGAGCATCAACGGAACCACCACCGATGGCTTTACCAACTACCCCGTCACCATCGTTCTGCAGGACTACGGCGACCTGAAGCCGGGGATGAATGTGTCTGCCAGCATCATCGGTGAGACGGTGAAAGATGCCGTCAGCGTGCCGGTGGCCGCAGTGAGCAGGGGCAATACAGTGCAGGTGGCCTTGCCCGGTGCCCTGGCGGAAGACGGCGTCACCATCGCCGATCCCTCCAAGGTGGAGGAGCGGACCGTGACGCTGGGCATCAATGATGAAAACTACATTGAGATCACCTCCGGACTGGAGGCAGGCGAAACGGTGCTGATGGAGAGCCAGGTCGGCACGATGGGAGGCTGATGGCCTTGGGGCATCTGATTGAACTGAAAAACGTTTATAAAATCTATCCCATGGGCGACGAGGAGGTCCACGCCCTGGACGGCGTCAGTCTGACCATCGACCAGGGAGAATTCGTGGCCATTGTAGGCCAGTCCGGTTCCGGAAAATCCACGGCCATGAATATTATCGGCTGTCTGGACGTCCCCACCTCCGGCACCTATCACCTGGGTGGAATCGATGTCTCCACCATGGGGGACGATCAGCAGGCGGAGATCCGCAACCGGATGCTGGGCTTTATTTTCCAGCAGTATAACCTGATCCCCAAACTCACCGTTCAGGAAAATGTGGAGCTGCCGCTGCTCTACGCCGGAGTGGGCAGTGAGGAACGGCACACCCGGGCAATCGAGTCTCTGGAGCGGGTGGGCCTTGCTGACAAGCGACGCCATCTGCCCAGCCAGCTTTCCGGCGGTCAGCAGCAGCGGGTCTCCATCGCCCGGGCGCTGGCGGGGAACCCCTCGGTCATCCTGGCCGATGAGCCCACCGGTGCCCTGGACTCCCGAACGGGCCGGGAGGTGCTGGGATTTCTCCAGAAACTCAACCGGGAGGGGGACACGGTGGTTCTCATCACTCATGACAATTCCATCGCCGTCAAGGCCCGGCGCATCGTCCGTCTCCAGGACGGCAGGATCATCTATGACGGAGACGCCAGCGACCCCCGGGCCGTAGTCCAGCCGGAGGCCTGCGGAGAGGAGGCGGGGGCATGAACATCACGCAGTATTTCAAGCTGGCGATCAAGTCCCTGAAGACCAGTAAAATGCGGGCCTTCCTCACCATGCTGGGCATCATCATCGGCGTGGGGGCGGTGATTATCATCATCTCCCTGGGAAACGGACTGCAGAAGATGGTGGACCAGCAGGTGGAGAGCATGGGCGTGAATCTGATCCAGACCTATGTCTATGGCCGGGGCGACGGCACCACCATGCAGCTGGCCCCGGAGCGGATGTATGAGCTGGTGGATGCCCATCCGGAGGTGCTCTCCGGCGTCTCCCCCTATGTGTCCACCAATGCCCGGGTCCGCCACGGCGCCACCGAATATGAGCGGACCACCATTTATGGTGTCAGCGAGGTCATGTACAAGCAGGACACCCAGGCCACGCTGGACGGCGAGACGCTGGCCCAGGGGCGGTTCCTTCAGTACATTGACGTGGAGCGCAGTCAGAATGTGTGTGTCCTGGGGGCGTATCTTGCGGAGGATGCCTTTGGAGGCGACGCGCTGGGGAAGACTATCAGCATTGGCGGCGTGCCCTACACGGTGGTGGGGGTGCTCCGACAGAGCGGCGACACGCTGCAGGAGGGCGGACGGGATGACCAGATCTATATCTCCTACAACAATGCCCTCAAACTCATGGGCAGCCGTACAGTGAACCTCTATATGTTCATGGCCACCAGCCGGGACACGGCGGCAGCTGCAAAGACTGTAATCGACGGGTATCTTTTCGACTTTTTTCAGGACGAAGACGCTTATTACACCATGACAATGGCCGAACAGGTACAGATGATCAATGCCATGATGGGCGTTGCCATGCTGGTGCTGGTGGCTATCGCCGCCATCTCGCTGCTGGTGGGCGGCATTGGCATCATGAACATCATGCTGGTGTCCGTTACGGAGCGGACCCGGGAGATCGGCATCCGAAAATCCCTGGGGGCCAAGCGGCGGGACATCCGCTGGCAGTTCATTATCGAGGCAGGCCCCCCCTCCGCCATCGGCGGCGTGGTGGGCATCCTGTTCGGATGTCTGGTGGCCACGGTAGTAGGGAGCCTGATCGGCGGCGTGCTGGTGTCCCAGATGGGCGTGGGCAGCAACGTCACATTCAGCGCAACGCCCACCACCGGCGCCGTGCTGGTGAGCTTTGGCGTCAGCGTGGGCATCGGTATCCTCTTTGGGTATCTGCCGGCAAACAAGGCGGCCAAACTCAATCCCATTGATGCACTGCGATATGATTGAATGCTGAAGAAGGGGCCGGCATCTGCCGGCCCCTTGTACTGTATCAACCATTCTTTTTTGCGGAAATTTTTCTCCAGGCAAACTTTTTGCGTGCCTGCCGCGTCTGTCAGACAGAACGGATCAGCGTACGGAAAGGAAATCAGACGTGACAGAGTTAAAAGAACAAAAACTGACGGCTTTCATTGTGGAGAACCAGGCCCGGTTTTACCGTCTGGCATACAGCTATCTGAAAAACAGGGAAGAGGCTCTGGACGCGGTACAGACCGCTGTCTGCAGGGCACTGGAAAAGCAGGACAGCTTGCAGGATGCTGACGCACTTCGGACATGGTTTTACCGCATTTTGGTAAACGTGTGCATGGACCAGCTTCGCCGCCGCAAGCGGGTGACACTGGTGCCGCCGGAGGCTCTGGATGCCGGGAGTTATGAAGACCCGCTCCCAGCGGACAGTACGCTGGCGCAGCGGGTGGACGCCCTGCCGGCAGAGGTGGGGACCATCGTGAAACTGCGCTTTTACGAGGAGCTCTCCCTCAAGGAGATCAGCGCCGTCACCGGTGTGCCGCTGAGCACGGTGAAGACAAGGCTGTACACGGGCTTGAAAAAACTGCGGGTAACACTGGAAAGCGAGGAATGATGATGAACGAGTTTGAAAAGGCAAGAGAGGACTATGAGCAAATCCCCATTCCGGCAGAGCTGGAAGAGCGGGTCCAAGCCGGCATCCGGCAGGGCAAGGCGGCACACCGTAAAGCGAAGCGGCAGCGGCACTGGAAACGGTCCGTCGGTGCGGTCGCTGCGTGCTTTGCGGTACTGGTGGGGGTGCTGAACGTGTCTCCCACGGTGGCGGCCACCGCGGCGGACGTACCGGTACTGGGAGGACTGTTCCAGGTATTGACGGTCCGCAGCTTCACCGACAAAACGGAGGACCGTACCCTGGAGGTGAAGCAGCCCGGCGTCACCGGCGGAGCGCTGGCAGAGCAGGTGAACGCGGAGATCCAGGAGCGGGTGGATGCCAAGATCGCCGAGGGCGAGCAGCTGATTGCGGAGTATAAAGAGGCGTATTTTGCCACCGGCGGCACCGAGGAGGAATGGGCCCAGCACGACAACAAGGTCACCGTTACCTACGAGATCAAGTCCCAGACCGATGAGACGGTTTCCTTCGTGGTGGAAAGTGCAGTCTCCTTTGCCAACGCTTATCAGGAGGAGACCTACTACAATCTGAATCTTGCCGATGACCGGGAGCTGACGCTGCAGGATGTTCTGGGCGAAGATTGGGTGGAGAAGTGCAACGAGAGTATCCGGGAGCAGATGGATGCGGCGGAGGACCCCTCCGTGTACTTCACCCCGGATGCGGGCGGCTTTACCACCGTGGACGAAGATACTCAGTTCTACCTCAACGAGGCGGGCAATCCTGTGGTGGTGTTTCCGCCGTATACGGTGGCCGTTGGGGCCATGGGGACCGTGGAGTTTGAAATTACGAAATAAGGAAAGCAGAAAGAGTCCGGCGCCATTTTCGGCGCCGGACTCTTTTATCCGAAAGGACAAGTACGAATCTCAATCTTGCGCGGCGGCGCTTCCGGGTATATGATAGGAGCATCTCAGAAATGGAGGGACCTTTCATGAAGATCGCCCGCAGCGTAACGGAACTCATCGGCCGGACACCGCTTTTGGAATTGTGCAACTATGAAGAGGACCATGGCCTGCAGGCCACGATCCTGGCGAAGCTGGAATGCAAGAACCCGGCCGGCAGTGCCAAGGACCGGGTGGCTGTCAATATGATTGCCCGGGCGGCGGAGGAGGGAAAGCTCTCTCCCGGAGCCACCATCATTGAACCCACCTCCGGCAACACCGGCATTGGTCTTGCCGCTGTGGGTGCCGCATTGGGGTACCATGTGATCCTCACCATGCCGGACACCATGAGCGTGGAGCGGCGCAGCCTCATCGCCGCCTATGGAGCGGAGATCGTGCTGACCCCCGGCAGCGAGGGCATGGCCGGCGCTGTGGCCAAGGCTGAGGCGCTGCACCGGGAAACCCCCGGCAGCATCATCGCCGGGCAGTTTGATAACCCCGCCAATCCTGAGGCCCACTACCGCACCACCGGCCCGGAGATCTGGGAAGATACGGAGGGGAACGTGGACCTCTTTGTGGCCGGCGTGGGCACCGGCGGCACCATCAGCGGTGTGGGCCGGTACCTCAAGGAGAAAAATCCCAACGTGAAGATCGTGGCGGTGGAGCCCGCCTCCTCTCCGCTGCTGACCCAGGGCCATGCTGGCCCCCACGGTTTGCAGGGAATCGGCGCCAATTTCGTGCCGGACAATCTGGACCGGGGAATCCTGGACGAGATCCTGACCGTCACAGACCAGGATGCCTATGAGACGGGGCGGGCCCTGGCCCGGCGGGAGGGAATCCTGGTGGGAATCACCTCCGGCGCCGCCGTGTGGGCGGCGGCAGAGCTGGCCCGCCGGCCGGAAAATCAGGGCAAGACCATTGTGGCGCTGCTGCCGGACAGCGGCGAACGGTACCTCTCCACTCCGATGTTTCAGCCGTAAAAAAACGGCGCCGCTCTGCGGCGCCGCTTTTTGCAAAGCAGGCTACATTCGCTGATCCTTTTCTTCTGCGTACCAGAGGTTCCAGGTCTGGCGGTACACGGCGGCGGCCGCTTCGCTGTGACAGACCATCCGCACCCGTTCCGGGAGGGGATGATCCGCCAGAAACGCCATGATGGTCCGAAGTGCCACCGTGGCGGCCAGCGGCAGCGGATAACCGTAGATTCCGGTGGAGATGGAGGAAAAGTCCAGCGTACGAATCCCGTGGTTCGCCGCCAGCGTGAGGCAGGAGCGGTAGCAGGAGGCGAGGATCGCCGGCTCCCCCACTCCGCCGCCCTGCCAGACGGGACCTGGGGTATGCAGGATATATCTGGCCCGCAGGCGGTAGCCCCGGGTCAGCTTGGCCTGTCCCGGCTCGCAGCCGCCCAGTGTCCGGCATTCCGCCAGCAGCTCCGGTCCGGCGGCGGCATGGATGGCGCCGTCTACCCCGCCGCCCCCCAAAAGGGTCGGATTGGCTGCATTGACGATGGCCTCCGCGTCAGATTTTGTGATGTCACCTACAACAATGGAAAAGCGGTCCATACCATCCCATCCTTTCACTTTCAGTATAACGAGTTTCAATCAGAACGCAAGAGGCAGCGCATTTGTCTGCCGCCGGATTTATCCCGGAAAGGAGTTTTCTATGGCAAAGATCGTCCCCAGCTACACCGGCACCCTCCGCAGCCACTCGCTGATGCTGCCTGCCTGCATCAGCGAATGCAGCGGCATCCGCATTTTTGGCCGGCGGATCAAGTCCCTGGCCTTTTCCACGGATGTGGCCATCATCAAAAATATCAACGCCGACGCCATTATCGCCGTCTATCCCTTTACCCCTCAGCCGGTCATCGCACAGGCCATCATTTCCGTCAGCGATGTGCCGGTGTTTGTGGGCGTGGGCGGCGGAATCACCACCGGCGCCCGCTCCGTCCGTCTGGCGGTCCAGGCGGAACATCAGGGCGCTTACGGCGTGGTGCTCAACGCCCCCACCTCCAACGAGGTGATCCACGAGATCAAAAACGAAGTGGATATCCCGGTGGTCATCACCGTGGTGTCCGAACATACGGATATTGCCGGACGGTTGGCAGCCGGTGCGGACTTTCTCAATGTTTCCGGCGCGGCCCGGACCCCGGAGATCGTGGCGGAGATCCGGCGGGACTTTCCCGACGTGCCCATCATTGCCACCGGCGGTCCCACGGAGGAGAGCATCCTCCGCACCATCCGGGCAGGGGCCAACGCCGTCACCTATACGCCACCGGTTCCCGGCGCGTTGTTCTCCAACATCATGAACCGCTATCGGGAAAGTGGACAGACACCGGAGGATGCGGAAGAGACAAAGGGGTAATGTCGCCGCAGATGTGCTTGCCCGGCAGAAAAATCGCTCGCCTGGATGCGGGAGGCGCCTTGCTTCCATCAGCATTATCCAAAAAAGGAGCGACCCGCAACTTGCGGGTCGCTCCTTTTTTAGTTATGGAAAGAAAAATATCTTGGAATCAGGCGCTGGTGCCGTAAGAGAGCAGTTCATCACGGGAATCCCACTGGGTCCCGTCGGACTCCATGACCTCCTCCGGATAGCCCAGGGAATTGGTGGTGGCGCGGCTGAACAGATGCAGGTGGTCACTGTCCAGCTGGAAGGAGACCGTCTCGCCGGGGGCACAGGGAACCTGATCACTCATACAGACCACTTCCGTGCCGCCTACATCCACGTAGATGCCCCGCTTGTTGCCGTAATCCTCCACATAGCGCAGCGTGCCGATGAGACTGTTTTCTGCGCGGCCTGCCTGCAGGCGGATGTGTTCCGGACGGATGCCCAGGCACAGCTCCTTCTCGCCGCTGCGCTCTGCCAGCCAGCTCCAGCAATCCGGCAGCCGGATCTGCTGGCCCTGGATGTGAAGCACACCGTCCGCCCAGTCCGCATCCAGAATGTTGGTGGAGGGGGAGCCGATGAACTTGGCCGTGAAAATGTTGGCGGGACGGTTATACACCCGATAGGGCGTATCCACCATCTGCAACACGCCCTGGTTCATCAATGCAACCCGCTGGCCCACCGTCATGGCTTCCACCTGATCGTGGGTGACATAGACGAAGGTCTGCTGATAGAGCTCGTGGATTTTGACCAGCTCCTTGCGGGCCTGGACCCGCAGCTGGGCGTCCAGATTGGAAAGAGGCTCGTCCAGCAGCAGATAGCGGGACTGCTTTACCAGCGCCCGGGCCAGGGCCACCCGCTGCCGCTGGCCGCCGGAGAGCTCCCGGGGCTTGCGCTGGGCATAGGGCTCCAGCCCCAGGATCTCCAGAACCGAGTGCAGGCGCGTCTGCAGTTCCGCACGGTCCAGCTTGTGGACCCGCAGGGCGTAGGTGATGTTCTCCTGTACCGTCATGTGGGGATAGAGGGCGTAGTTCTGGAAGACCATGGCGATGTCCCGCTTGCCGGAGGGCACCTCGTTGACCCGGCGGCCGCCCATTCGCAGCTCACCGCCGGTGATCTCCTCCAGACCGGCGATCATTCGCAGCGTGGTGGATTTGCCGCAGCCGGAGGGACCCAGCAAAATCAGCCGCTGGCCGGCAGGGATCGTCAGGTTCAGGTCCCGGATAACAGTGTTTTTCTGGTAGGTCTTTTCCACATGGTCAAAGACAATCGTATTTTTATCAGACATAAACGGTGTCCTTTCTTGCTTAGCCCTTGATGCCCGAAGAGGCAAAGGTGCTCATGATATAGCGCTGGAAGATCAGATACAGCACAACGGGGATCAGCATGGAGATCACGGCCATAGCCATGATGGTGGTGAATTCCGTGCCGGCCTCGGAGCTGCTGAACAGCTGCATGGCCAGAGAGAGGGTGTAGTTTTCCTTGCTGCGCAGAATCAGTGTGGGCCAGACATATTCGTTCCAGGAGTTGATGAAGAAGATGATGCCGGTGGCCACGATGGAGGGTCGGCAGATGGGGAGGATGATGTCCCGCAGTGTCCGCATGCGGCTGATGCCGTCCAGTTCCGCAATCTCAATAAGGGACTTGGGAATGGACCGCATGGTCTGCCGCAGCAGGAAGATGCCGGTGGCATCCGCCAGCTGGGGCAGCACGATGCCCAGAACGCTGTCGAACAGATTCAGCTTGGAAACCGTGATGTAGTTGGGGATCATGGTGACGGTGAAGGGAATAAAAATGGTGCTGATGAGCAGGAAGTACAGCACGGTCTTTCCCCGGAAGGAGGTAAAGACAAAAGCGTATGCCGCAAGGATGCTGGTGAGCAGCTTACAGGCGGTCACCAGAACCGCTACCGCCAGTGTGTTCAGCGTGATCTGCACAATGGGCAGCTGTTGGGCAATATCCCGGTAGTTGTCCAGGGTGAAGCCGCTGGTGAAAAGCCCGGCTCCGCCGAAGATGCTTTGCAGGGATTTGAAGGAGTACAGCAGCGCAAACAGGATCGGCACCAGGGACATTGCTACCAGGAAGACCAGCGGAATGTGCCAGAGGCTTGGCCGGCTGACCGGAACCGTGGGTTTAGTTTTCATAGTACACACTCTTCTCTACAAACTTGAACTCTAAAAACAGCAAAAATCCAAACAGCAGCATCATCAAGATTGCATAGGCGGAAGCGGTGCCGGTCTTGAAAAAGCCGAACGCCTGATCGTAGACGGCGTAGATGAGGTTGGTGCTGGCGTAGTCGGGGCCGCCCTGCGTGACCATGTTGATGGGGGTGAAGATCTGCTGCATACCGGTGACGATGGACAAAATCAGCACATAGATGCCGGTGGAGCTGCTCATGGGGACAACGATGTTCAAGAAAATGCGCCAGTTGGGAACGTCGTCCAGCCGGGCGGCCTCCACCACCTCCAGGGGGACGCTGGAAACACCGGCCATCACCACGATGAAATTGTAGCCGAAAATCTTCCAGCTGGTGATGATGCTCAGCACCACGATCACCAAGCCCTGGGTGTTGCTCCAGATGGGAATCGTCACCCCCAGTGCCTTGGCCACGGCGGACACCGGCCCGGAGATGGGGTTGAGCAGCCATACAAAGATCATGGTGCCCACCACCAGGGAGATGACACTGGGCAGAAAGATGGAACTTTTATAGAAGTTTTTCCCCTTCTGGACCACGAAAGACAAAATGAAAGAGAATACGTAGGGCGCCGCAAAGTCAAAGAGGAGCAGCAGCAGGATATACAGCGCCGTGTTGCCCATGATTTTTCCAAAGTTGGGGTCGGTAAAAACAGCAATGTAATTATCAAAGGCCACAAATTCCTTGGTGGGGCGGGTCATGTTCCAGTCAAAAAAGCTCAGATACAGCGTATAGAGCAAGGGATAGAACATGAAGATTGCAAACAATATGGTGGCCGGCGCCAGCAGAAGATAGGGCGTCAGACGTCCGCTGTGTGCAGCGGGGCGCAGGCGGCCACGGGCGTCCAGAACAGCGGCGCCGGAGGAAAACGGATTGCTCAAGAACAAATCTCTCCTTTTTCAAGAGGGCCCTGCAAATTTGCAGAGCCCTCCGTTTCTCGCGTGTGGGCTTAATCTTCAATAAAGCCCTGAACCTTTGCCTGACATTCATCCATGGCGGTGGAAACATCCTTGGTGCCGCCCAGAATCTGATCGCGCATGTCGATCAGTGCCTGCTGGGCTTCCAGCGCGGAGCCGGGCCATGCGGTCCACTGCACGGCGTCGGCGCGCTGGTCCATGGCGGCCTGCATGAGGGGGTTCTGCTCCAGATAGTCCTTGAGAATCTGGGAGTTTTCAGCGCCCTTGGTGGCGGGAACGTAACCGGTGCCGGCCACCCACTTGGCGGCGTTGTCATCGCTGCACAGGAACTTGATGAACTCCCAGGCGGCCTTCTGCTCTTCTTCCTCCTGGGCGGTGATGGCCAGGTAGCAGCCGCCGGCGGGAACGGCGCGTTCTTCACCGTCGAAGGTGGGGAAGGTGGTGGAACGGACGTCGAAGTTGGCGGAGTTAATGATGTTGGTGGCCTTGGCGATGGAGCAGATGCACATGGCGACCTCACCGTCGTTGAACGCCTTCAACCCGTCGTCCATGTTCGTCAGATGCACGGCGGACTGGTCTTTGAGCACCATGTCGGCGTAGGACTGCATGGCAGCCTTGCCCTTTTCGGAGTTGAAGGTAGCGGTGGCGGTGTCACCGTCCCGGGTCAGCATGGAAGCACCGCCGGATTCCAGCACTGCCTGCAGGACCCAGGTGTCGCTTTCCTGGAGATAGGCGCCGTACTTGCCGGTTTTCTCTTTGACAGTCTTGGCAAAGGAGACGAACTCATCCCAACTCTTGGGGCCGTCCTCAGAAAGACCGGCCTCCCGCAGCAGATCCGCATTGTAGAACAGCACGGGGTTGGAGACGGAGTAGGGGACACCAGCCAGAACTCCCTCGCTGTTCCGGGCCAGGTTTAGGATGCTCTCGTCAAAGGTATCGGTGAGGAAATCCTTATCCTCGGGGAAATACTTGGAGATGACATCTTCAGGGCTGATGTAGGAGAAGTTGTCGGGGAAGTACTCGATGTTGGACCAGGAGACTTGGACAATGGACGGCGTGTTGCCGGCGGCAGTGTCTGCCTGGAGGTTTTTCAGCAGCTCATCGTAAGTGCTGTTGAAGCGGCCCTCCACCTCAATCTTGTCCTGACTTGCATTGAATTCATCAATGAATTCCTGGACCGCAGCACCGCCCTGGTTTTCACTGTTGATATGCCAGTACTGGATCTTGACCTTGCCGTCATCGCCGGTATCGGCAGAGGCG
>UMJL01045198.1_pt1 | contig 27046 bp, 35 predicted proteins | sample 1966071 | NCBI WGS metagenome assembly UMJL01 (sample SAMEA4836148, study PRJEB28245) | human gut metagenome | biome: gut microbiome; material: fecal sample | place: Denmark | collected 2008
ATATTGCCTTTTTAAAGTTTTTTATTAATAGATTTATTTTTTTCAATAAGAGCTGACTTTGAAATCCAATGACTTAAATATGTTTTATATCATCATAATCAGTTTATATTTCAATTATGCATTCAATAGCAAACTCGGTAGATTTTTCGGTATAATATTTTACTTCCTTATTTATATTATATTCTGTAATATCTTCAAAAGAGAGTTCCTTTCTAGTTAATTTATTTGTTGTTTTAATTATACAGGATATTCTATTTTTCACATCTATTGTTGACATTGACCTACAAATTAAAGTCATTTTATATTGATTTTTTTTATTTTTGATGTTATAATTGTTAAATAGAAAATTATTGTTATTAGAAGGAGTGAGTAATTGAATAAGGTACTTGTTGAATTTATTAATACTTGACCAAGTTGCGACTCCATAGGGAGAAACGTCAAGGATGTGGCAAAAGAATTTGGGGATAAAGTTGAAGTAAAACTTTATAGTCAAGGCAAGGACATAGAGGCTTTAAAAAAATATGGAATGGTATTTCAAGGAACCATGATTATTAACGAAAAAAAGAAAGTAACTAGATTGAGTGTAAAGAACATAAGAAAAGAGATTGCTCAGGCGGTTGATGATTTAAATGAATAAAAAAAATAGTGGATTTTTAATTAATTTTTTATTAATCATTTCAATAGTCGGAATTGTAGCTCTAATATTTATTTTTCCTAAGAGAGAAGAGACGGGAACTTTAAGGATTGGCGCTGGAGATGATATGGCAGGATCAATTTTAAAAAAAGTTATAAGTCAAAACAGATTTGATTTTGAAATTGAGCCGTACTACTTAAAGGACTGCTGAGCACCAACAGCTCAATGGTCATTGAAATCAAATGTTTATGATGTGGCGATAATATGTACTGACGCCGCAGATAAATTCATAGAAGCTAGCGATGATTTTGTTTTGCTTGGAACCGTAACTGAAAATACAGATGTGTTAATTAAAAAAGATAACAACTTAAAAAAAATAGGACTGACGAGCAATAAAAATTATCTTTCAGATTTTATTAAAGAAAAATATGTTGATGCAGAAATTGAATATATGAGTCCACATAGTTTTGGTTACGCCTATGAAAGTGGTCAAATAGATGGATATGTAATTGATATTGCACTGATTAATTCCTATTTGGAAGGTAAAATTGAAAATGTATCGGACAGTGATTATGGTTCAAATGTAATAATAGCAAATAGAAAAATTCTTAAGGATAAAAAATTTGAAAAGTTTTTAAAAGCTTATAATAAAATGGTTTTAGAATATAATGAAAATCCAAATCCAGATTATTTTGAGTTTAAGTTTGGAAAAGATGAAAGGAGGGATGAAATATGGAAGGTAAAATTAAAGGAAATAGATTAAAAAAAATGATGAAGTCAGATGATTTTAAACAAAAATTATATACATTTGGCTTTGTAATTCTGTTACTTATAGTTTGGCAAATTGCCTCAACCAAAGTAGGCATACCACTGTTATTGCCAACACCAAAATCTACCTTTACAGAATTTTACTCTAACGTTACAAATTCACAAGTTATGACAAATATAGGAATAACAATGTCAAGGGTAGTTAAAGGATGGCTTATAGCAGTTCTTGTAGGAGTTCCAATAGGAATGGCCATGGGCCTATCAAAAATATTTGAAGGAATCTTGGGTGGAGTTGTAAACTCTCTAAGGCAAATACCCATGATGGCGTGGGTTCCGCTTTCAATTATTTGGTTAGGAATTGGAGAGGGCCCAACACTATTTATGATTGCACTTAATGGGGTGTTTCAAGTTATTATGAATACATCTTCAGGAGTTGCATCAATAGATAAGGATTATTATAATGCGGCAAAGAGTATGGGTGCTTCAAAGGGAAGTACATTTATAAATGTAGTTGTTCCAGCGTCCACGCCTCATATTCTAGTAGGAGCAAGACTTGCCATAGGCGCTGGCTGGATGTCCGTTATCTGAGCTGAGTTCATCGCGACAAGTGCAGGTATCGGTTATGAAATGATGCAAGCACAGTCAATGATGCAGACCAATAGGTTATTGGCGCTTATGATGTTATCAGCATTAATTGGATTTATTTTGGATAGGTTTTTACTTTTATTAAATAAAAAACTTACCGCATGGAGGTACATAAGTTGAAACTAGAAGTAAAAAACATATGTAAGGGATTTGAAGAAGATCAAGGAACAAGAATAGTTTTAGACAATATAAGTTTTAATGTTAAAGAGGGAGAAATAGTAACATTACTTGGCCCTTCAGGATGTGGTAAGACAACAATGTTAACCACAATTGCGGGTTTTAAAAAGCAAGACAGCGGGGTTATCCTCTTAAATGGAGAACCAGTTACAAAAGCTGGTCCAGACAAGGCATTTATGTTTCAAAATTATGCACTATATCCTTGGAAGACCGTTGAAAAAAATATTCTCTTCCCAATGAAACAGGCGAAGATGAGTGTAGAAGAACAGAGAAAAAGACTGGATTACCTACTGGAAATCTCTAGACTTAAAGAGTATAAAAATCTTTACCCTCATCAAATGTCTGGAGGTATGAAGCAGAGAACTGCTTTAGTAAGAGCTTTGGCAGTTAGACCGGAAATACTTTTAATGGACGAGCCTCTAGGAGCTCTGGACATTGAAATGAGACAAAGCCTACAAAATGAGTTGCTTGATATATTTAGAAAAGAAAATCTTACTGTTATAATAGTAACTCATGATGTAAGTGAAGCGATTTATTTATCTGATAGAGTAATTTTAATGTCTACAAACCATGGAGAGATTATTCTTAATGAAAAAATAGAGTTAGATAGCCCGAGAAATCCAGAGGATGAAAAATTCAAAGAATATGTAGGGCTTTTATCTAATAAATTTATTGAAGCAGGTAGTAGAAAAAAGAAAGAAACGGAGGTGAATTTTGAAAATAAATAATGAAAACATCTATTGATATAAAAGACGTTGAATGTAATGAAGATATTTTAACACCTGAAGAACGCAAAGACAGAATTGGTGTTTTAAATCTTATGGTGGATGAAGGAGGAACACTTCCGATTTCAAAATGTTCAAAGTTTAAAACGCTGGACAGTTTGATAAAAAAGAGGAAGCTAATATTAGACGAGGAAGGCAAAGAGATACAATTTGCATATCCAGTTTCAGGGCTCCCAACATCACATCACATTACATTGAAAGATGGAAGAGAGTACTACTCAATGTGTGCCATAGACTCCCTTGGATCCTATTTTACATTCTGGCAGGACTTGGAAATTGATTCCGTATGTTCCACCATTGGAGAACCGATTAAAGTAGTGGTAAAAAATGGGAAGATTGTTTATAAAAGCAGTCCAGATATTCATTGTATCCATGTGGATTTAAACAAGTTTGATGATTGGTCAGCATCTTGCTGAAACGTAATGAACTTTTTTCTGGATGAAAAAAAGATGAAGGGTTACTTTGTAGACAATGAATTAGACAATGAAATAACCTATGGATTAAGTCTAGATGAGGCTTTTAAAGTAGGCAAAAAAATATTTTATAGTGAGGTATTGAAATGAGAGTAGCTTATGTTGTTAGTTCAAGCAATTCCAGAAAGATTTTAAGGGATATGATTATTCCTCAAATGGAAGCTGGAGAACATGTTGCAGAAGTCGTAGGAATGTTCTTTGTTTTTGACAATACATTTATGTTGTTAGACAACACCGACTTGGGAGAAAGAATTCAAAAGTTAATTGATGAGAAGGACATGGTAGTATTAGCATGTGATCAATGTGTCTATGAAAGAGAAATTGAAGACAAGCTAATCAAAGGAGCACATATAGGTTGTTTCCCTATGTTATATGGACTTTTGAAGGATGCAAATTTAGATCAAGTTATAACTATATAAGAGCTTGACAGAATTAAAACCGGTGGTACGGTTTTTAATTCTAAACAACATTGAAGTCAACTTCAGAGTTTTGAGAGATAGATGTTTGATTATATTTTAGATTTAGAATTTGGAGAAATATATGTTTGATTATATTAAAGAGATAATTTTAAGATCTGTGGAGTTACTTAACGGAGCCTCAACATGGCTTGTAATTAGTTTATTCATAGCAGGTCTAATGAGAAATATAATTTCACCAGTAAGACTGCAAAAGTCACTGGGAAATAAAAAGATATCCTCAATATTTAAAATAACTGGATATTCATTGCTACTTCCAGTATGTAGCTGTGGTTCTGTTCCCATAGGAATAAGTCTTTACTATTCGGGAGCATACGCTGGACCAACTTTAGCATTTTTAGCTTCGTCACCGGTGTTAAACCCTGCGGCATTAATACTTAGCTTTGGACTACTGGGAAAGCAACTAGCTCTAATCAATATTTTTGCAGGAATTACATTACCTATAATAATTGGAATTATAGGCAATTTAGTTGCAGGTAAAGAGCTTAGAAATGAAATGGTTGCAGAAGAGATAAGCCATATAGATTTAGAAGAAGAAAAGAAAAAAAGCATTAAGACAAAAATATCAGAAGGAATGGAATGGGTAAGAAACGACTTTGCCATAACACTTAGTAAGTATGTTGTATATGGAATGTTGTTTGGAGGTTTTGTATTAACAATTTTCCCAGAGTCATTTATACAAAAATATCTAGGTGACCCGGGACTGTTATCGCTTTGGAATGTTGCAGTGCTTGCATCCTTAATGTATGTGTGTGCAGTTGGCCATATACCTTTAATTGCAGCACTAATTGCATCGGGAGCATCTCCCGGGGCGGCAATAACATTCCTAATGGCAGGAGCAGCAACAAATATTCCCGAAATAATAAGTATTGGTAAAATGATTGGAAAGAGAACGGCAACGATTTATACTGTGGTTATTTCTGCATACGCTATGTTTATCGGATTTATGACTAATAAGTTATTAATGCCAGGTTTTCAAAGGCAGATGAAATATGATGAAGTTACAAATGCTATAAACTACGCGAACAAGATGATGTTATCATTCCCAGAATGGTTTAAGTATGTTTGTTCGGCCATTGTTTTTTATTTTTTCTTAAAATCTGCATTCTTTAAATTAAGAAATTACTATTATAGGAAAAAGGAAAATTAAAATGGAGTCAAAAAAAAACAAAAGCATAATTTTAATAAAGGTTTCAATTATAATTCTTGCTTTGCTTTTAGGTTATTTTGGATACAGGAACAATATAAAATATAAAAAGGTTGACTTTGGAGTTGAAAAAGATCATTACTTGTTGCAGGCGTTTTATGATAAATTTCCAGGAAAAGAAGTTGTAAAATGTAAGCTTGGAGATGTATCAGGCAACGGCAAAGATGACCTAATTATTATTTTCAGAAAGACTAAAGAGCTAAATCATTTAGTAGTAGCTATAAATTCAGGAAAAGAAATCTATTTTTCAGAAGAAAGTAAAGCACCTTATGAAAATCAAAAAATTGAAATTAAAGACATAGATAATAGTCCGCCAAATGAATTTGTTGTAAGTGGTTCAAAAAGAGGACAATATGGTTATGGTGTCTTTAGAATTGAAGGTAAACATCTTCACAATTTATTTTCAGAAGGCATGGGCATATGCTGATAGGTTTTTTTTTACTTGGGTCAAGTAAGGAGATATTATGAAAGTTAAAGAGGTATGCGAATTAACGGAACTTAGTGACTCTGCAATAAGATATTATGAAAAACAGGGGTTACTAATGGATGTTAAAAGATTGGATAATGGTTATAGAGATTATGATGAGTCCCATGTGGAAAATTTAAATTTTATAAAAAAAGCAAGAAATTTAGGTTTTAGTCTGGATGAAATAAAAGATATTATTATGCTTAAGAGAAGTGGGAATTCAACTTGTAGCTATGTAACTAGCCATATGCGAAGAAAGATTGAGGATATTGATAAAGAGATAAATAGATTAAAGCAAGAAAAGAAACTTTTAATAGAGCATCTTTTAGAAGGAGATACAGTAAGTTGTTGTAAAGGACATTTTTGTCATTATATTGAAGGATTAGATGAATAAATCTTGACATTTAAGGTTAGTTAAAGGTTTATAATAAAAATATAGATATATCAAATAAAAGGAGGATTTAAAATGAAAAGAAAGATTTTATCTATTTTACTTATTTCATCTATGCTATTTCCATTTACAGCATGTAAAGGTGGTTCAGGTGGAAATGTTGAAAAAGTAGCTTATGATGCAAAGGCTGTAGCGGCAAAGTATAACTTGCCAGAAATCCCTGAGGCCGACAAGAATTTAAAGGTTCAAATGGGATACAATGACTGTGACCACATGGTAGGAGCTATCATCGGGGAAAAAGCGGGAATTTATAAAGCTTTAGGATTAAATGTTACAGTTACAAAAACAAATAACACAAACATAGCACAGGCCATGACAACAGGCAAAATGCATGTTGGATACATGGGTATTGAAGGTGCACTAAATGCAAGATCTGAAGGGGCTCCAATAATTATGGCTGCTGCTAATCACCTTGGAGGATCTAGTTACCTAGTTGTTGCAAATGATATTAAAGATCCTAAGGATTTAGTTGGTAAAAAGTTAGCTATAACTGCAAATCCCGAAAACAATCCTCAATGGATTAAATGGGCAACAAAGCTTGGCTTACCAATTGAAAAGGATAATTATGAAATCATCAAGATGTCACAAAAAGATTGCCCAATGGCACTTAAATCCGGGAAAATTTCAGCTTTCTCATGTTGTGACCCGTTTGCATCACAATGTGAATATCAAGGACTTGGAAAAGTTGTTGCTGTTGGTTGGGGCGGACTAATTGATGAAACTAAGAAAGAACATGATCATAAACATGGTTGGGGAATGTGCTGTATATATGCAATGAATGAAAACTTCAAAAAGGAACATCCAGAAGTTGCACAAAGACTTCTAGTAGCACATGCAATGTCACTTAAATACTTATACGACCATCCATATAACGCTGCAATGATGTTTGCCGATGGATTTGGTACAGCTCCTGAAGTTGGTCTTATGACAATCTATATGAAGACTATTGCAGAAGGTAGAACACTTACTTGGGAATTTAATCAAGAAAATATTGATAACTTTGTAAAACAATACGATGAATACAAGATTGATAAAAAGTTTAGACCAAGAACTGATAAACTAAATGAATTTGTAAATCTTAACTTTGTTAAAGAATCAGGAATAGAATCCTTCAGTGATTTTACAAAAGAAGATAAAATCGATGAAAAATTCCCTATAGGTATTAGTTTTAAAGATTGGTTAAAGAAAGCTAAGGAAATTGATGGAATTGACAATAAAGTTGGAAACGACATTAAAATTCCAGAAATTTATAAGAAACAAAAATAATAAAAAGTCGGAGGAAACTCCGATTTTTTATTTTATATATATATTTGATATCATATTAACATAAGCAATAAGGGGGATTAATATGAGAGAAGGCATATGTGGAATATGTCCAGGTCAATGTCATGTGGCTTTGGATATTGAGAACGGTAGAATAAAAAAGATAAAAAAATCTGAAAAGAATTTTCCAAGTGCATTATGTCTAAGGGGATTTTATTCTGATGAAATTTTGAACTCTCCAGACAGGTTAAAGACTCCTTTAATAAGAACTGGAGCAAAAGGAGAGTTTTCTTGTTTTCAAACAACTACTTTGTAAAATTAAAAAGATATAGCCTGTAATAAGCTGATGTCTTGACTTTACCGCCGAATTTCACCATAATTTGAGTAATGTGGTAAAAGATGTCTTTTGCTTACTATTTTTTAGGAGTAAGATATGGTAGATAAAGAAATTCTTTTAACAAAAGAAGGTTCCTAAATTGCAAGAGAAGAGATGGACAAGGAAAGTTAACGCTCTTAAGATGTTTAATTGTTCTTGAGAAACATCAAGCAAGAACTGTTTTTTGCTTACAAATTTTTTGTTTAATACTACACTTTTAGGCTAAAGTGTGCTATAATAATATTGTCTAGGAGTTCCCTGCTTAATTATACCTACATTTTTAATAAGGGATTACGGAGTTCTTACTTTGATGGCAGCCTTGTTTTTGGAAACCGTGAGATTTAAGACAGTTTGCCCACCTTCAATTACGAAGGTCTATAAAATGGCAGGGAAAACTTAGATTTTTAAAAAATGATTAGGGGGTTTTTATTATGAGCTTAGCGAAGTATATTGAACAAAGACGTATTGAGAAAGAAAGAGAAGTTAGAAGAAAGATAAGAAAAGAAAGATTATCTACTGTTGCGAAGGTTGTAGCAGGAGCTACTGTTGGTGCTGGAGTTGGTATTTTGTTCGCTCCTAAATCCGGTAAAGAAACTAGAGAAGATATTGTTAAGGCAACTAAAGACAGCGTTGAATATGTTAATGAAAATGTAAATAATGCAGTTAAAATTGTTGCAGATAAAGCTAAAGAAGTTAAAGAAGTAGCTGTAGAAAAGTACGATAATTTTTCTAATAGAAATATGACTGAAATTACTCCTGAAGTTGAAGTTGAAGTTGAAGTTAAAAAATAGAAGAATAGTGAGGATAAAATGGTAACAATAGATTTAGATTTAACTTTAAGGGTTATTCTTTATTTAGTAGCGATAATTTGCTTAGCATCTTGTGTTTGCTTTTTTGTTAAGTTGATAAAAGTTTTTAGCAAAGTAAATTCCATGCTTGAAAAGAGTGAAGAAAGTTTAGTTTCAAGTGCTGAAAAATTACCCGGCTTAATTGAAAATGCTGATAAGGCTATTGCTAATGCAAATGAAATTCTTAAAAAGAGTGATGAAATTTTAGCTGACACTAAGGAAGATATAACAGATAGCGTTGAAAATGTTAGCTTAACACTTGAAAATGTTAAAGATATGACTGAGGATATTACAACTTCTACCAGATTTGTTGCTGAACAAGTTGTAGATACTACTATGGATATAAGAGAAAATGTTGATATGGTAGTTGATAAGGTAGATATGATTATGAACATTATCGAAACTATTAAATCTTATTTTAGGAAAAGATAATTTTGATAGAGATTAGCTTTTGCTAATCTCTTTTTGTATTAGGAGGATACTATGGGCGTTATAGGAAAATCAGAATTGCTGGAATCGTTATACAAAATTGGAGAAGGAAAGGCAAATTACAAATTGCATAGAATGTTTGTTTTAGCTTTCTTAGCTGGAATGTTTATTGCTTTGAGTGGTTTTTCTTATGTTGTTGTAAATACAGGAATGGCAAGTTTAAATGCGACTTATGGGAAATTTATTTCAGGAATTTGTTTCTCTTTTGGACTTTTTGCAGTAGTTGTTGCGGAAGCAGACTTGTTTACAGGAAATATTTTGATGCTCGCACCGGCACTTGCAAAGAGAATTACATTTCCAAAAATGTTTAGAAATTGGGTATTTGTGTATATATTTAATTTCGTTGGAGCTATATTTACAGCTTTACTTGTTTATTTAGCAATGGGAATGTCTCCTGAAATGTTTGGATTTTTACATAAAATAACTGTTGCAAAGGTAAGTGGAAGTTTTTTAAGTCTGTTATTTAAAGGAATTGGTTGTAATATCTTTGTTTGCTTAGGCGTTTGGATGGCTTATGCTTGTAAAGACGGGGTTTCAAAATTCTTTGCCTGTGCAATATCAGTTATATTGTTCTTAGTTTGTGGTTTTGAGCATAGCATTGCTAATATGTTCTATCTTTCAATGTCTTTTATAGTTTCTGATATAAGTGCAGGAGCGTTTTTATACAGTTTAATTACTGTTACAATAGGAAATATAATTGGTGGCTGTATAGTAGCAACTTGTTACTATTTTGCTTATAGAGATTAGAGGTAAATATGCTTAAAATTCCAAAAAATGTTAATATAAAAATCACTCTATATAATAACGATTATTCATTTGGTAACGGGATATGTAAATTGCTTTTGTTAATAGATGAATATAAGTCTATAAATAGAGCTTGTAAAGAGATGAGAATGGCCTATTCAAAAGCCTTTAAGATGATAAATCGTGCTGAGGCGGACTTGAATTGTGAACTTTTAGTAGGAAGAATTGGAGGTAAAGGAGGAGGAGGTTCAACCCTTACTCCGGAGGCTAGAGAGCTTATAGAAATTTATCAAAAACTAAACATTAGGACAAAAGAATTTGTAGAAAAAGAAATTGAAGAATTAAAAAATAAATAAATAATTGATACTAAACAGAGAATTTTTTATTCTCTGTTTTTTTGTGAATTTTAGTAATTATAAAAAATTAAATTACAGTTTGATAATTAAGATTGACAAAAATGGGTATATAGTATAAAAAAATATAAGGAGGTCTTTAATATGGATCATGTAAAAGGTTTAGAAAATGTTGTGGAAAATTCAAAAAAATTAGGTTCTGCTATACCTAATGAAATGAAGGCTTTTGGTGGACTTTGTGGAGAAGTTTTGAAAGATGGAGCTTTAACTGTAAAGGAAAAAGAATTTGTGGCACTTGGAATTGCTGTTGCAGTTCGTTGTGAAGGTTGTATAGAAGCACATATTAACAATCTTGTTAATTTAAAAGCTACAAGAGAGGAAGTTGCTGAAACAATTTCAGTTGCAGTTCTTATGGGTGGTGGTCCTTCAACAATTTATGGAGGAAAGGCTTTAGAGGCTTTTGACCAATTATCAAAATAATAACTAATACAAATATTAATAATAAATATTTTTTTAAGTGGAGATTTTTTCTCCACTTTTTTGTTGAAAAAATAATATTTTTATGTTAAAATTACACGGTAATTTTTACAAGAATTAAATTTAAATAATTTGCATTATATGAAAAAGGTTCAGTAACTAAATTTAATTACTGAACCTTTAAAATTATTTTTTGATAAGATTTTTAAGACCGAATTCATAACCTGTTTTAGTGTCTAAAATGACATTGTCATTTACAATTTCAAGTCTTTGTTCTTCTAAATTTTCTGCTCTTATATACCTTTTATCTCCAATTTTTACAATACTTGGATTATCATAAAATCCACCCATGATTTTTGGACCTTCTCCTTTATATTCAAATTCCTCATTCATAGGTAATTTAAAACTTATAAAAGAATAATCTTCAGTTTTCTTAACTATTTCAACAGTTCCGCCCTTAGGTCCTTCATATACATTACCGTAATATTTTTCCATTTCTTTATCTGGAACTCTATCATAATGAGTAAATTCATATCCTGTATAGTTATCTACAATTACATTTTCCGAAACAATTTCAAATCTGTCATCAGGTAAACCGTCAGCAGTTAAATATTTTTTTCCGTTTTTTCTTATAACTTTAGGATAGTCAAAATTTCCACCCGAAATACGTTCTTCAATATTACTTTTAAAAGTTGCATTTTCAGGTAATGTGAAACACAAAACTGAATACAATTTACTCTTTTTAATTACGCTAATTCCTGAACTTACAGCTCCATATCTTTTTCCATAAAGTTGTTCCACTTCATTGCTCTTTGTAGCACAAGACGACAACATAAGGGTTGAAATTATTATCATAAGAACAAATTTCAATTTTTTCATAAAATCACTCCTTTTTTTACTTTTTTAATAAAATATATTTAAAAATGAACTTTAAATTTAATAACTATATTTTAATCTATACTTAAAAACTAAATAATGAGATTTTAATATAATTTATTTTTTAAAATAAAATAACATATTTATTACACACTACAAATATATCACTTTATTTAGGTCAAGTCAAGTGTTTTATGAAAAAAATACTTTTTTTCAACCATATTATGTTTTGGTTGAAAAAATAATATTTTTATGTTAAAATTATACGGTAATTTTTACAAGAATTAAATTTAAAAAAGTGTTTTGCTTGGCACCCACTTTAAAAATCAAGTGCTTGGGGCACTGTGCCCTTTTTTTGTTGAACAAAGCACTCCAAAAAGGAGGAAAATATGAACGTAAAAAAAATTACAAGACAAGGATTAATAGCAGGAATTTATGTAGTGCTTACAATTCTTTCAGAATCGTTTGGATTAGGATATGGAAGTTTACAATTTAGGCTTTCTGAAACTTTAGCAATTTTACCATTTTTTAATCCGGAATACACAATAGGTGTAACATTAGGTTGTTTTCTGGCTAATATTGCAAGTACAGTTGGAATAGTCGATATGGTTGTAGGGACATTTGCAACTTTAGTTGTAGCATTGATTATGACTAAAATTAAAAATTTCTACATAGCTTGTTTAGTACCGGTAGTTGTAGGAATGTTACCAATAGCATTGGAAATTTACTTTATGATGCCAAATCCTGTAGGATTTTGGGTTTTATTAGGAGAATTAATGCTTTCAGAATTTTTAGTAATATATGTAGTAGGAGTTCCAATTTTCTACATATTATGTAAAAATAAAGCCTTTACAAAAGCGTTAGAATTTAAAAAAGAAATCAGATAAACGAAAAAAATCGGTGTGAATAATCATACCGATTTTTTGGTAGTCCACCATTCCACGATGCTTTTAATCGGGTGGGTACCGGGGAATATTGTTGTTACACAATAATTAAACAGCAAAAAAGATTGTCGGGTAGGACAATCTTTTTTGGGCTTTTGTTTTATATTAGTCAGCCATTACGGCTTTCTTGCCATAAGTTGTGTGAAGTAGGTGATGTGCCTTTTCTCCACCAGGTTCGCCTAAATATTCTGAATAGATTTTAACTATTGAAGGGTTTTGATATGACCTTCTGATAGGTTTGTTTCTATCTTCTGTATGAATAGCGTTCATTCTCTTTTCAATTATTGAAGTATCTCCGTGAATGAATGGTTGTCCACCACCGTCAATACAGCCTCCTGGACACGCCATAATTTCAATTATATCGTAGTTTCTTTCTTTAGACTTAATTAAGTTTAGAAGTTTTCTAGCATTTCCAAGTCCGCTTACAACAGCAGCTCTAACTTTTCTTCCAGCTATTTCTAATTCAGCCTCTTTAAATCCTTTTAATCCTTTTAATTCATGATATTCTAATTCTTGTAAATCTTCACCTGTAATTATATTGTAAGCAGTTCTTAATGCAGCCTCCATTACACCACCGGTTGAACCAAAGATAACACCTGCACCTGAAGATTCTCCAAGTGGATTATCAAATTCTGAAACTGGAAGATTAGGGAAGTCCATTGAACGGTCCTTAATCATATAAGCTAATTCTCTTGTACTTAATACATAGTCAACATCGCTATGTCCTTCATTACTAAGTTCAGGTCTAGCTGCCTCATATTTCTTAGCTATACAAGGCATAATTGATACAACAACAATTTTTGAAGGGTCGATATTATGTTTTTCTGCAAAATATGATTTAGCAACTGCACCAAACATTTCGTGAGGTGATTTACAAGTTGAAGGTATATTTAACATATCAGGGAAATTGTATTCGATAAAGTTTACCCAACTTGGACAACAGCTTGTAAGTATTGGTAAATTTTCTCCACTTTGGAATCTAGTAACAAATTCTTTTGTCTCTTCCATAGTTGTAAGGTCAGCAGCAAAGTCTGTATCGAAAACATAATCGAATCCGATATTTCTTAAAGCAGTAACCATTTGTCCTGTTACGACTGAACCAGGTTTCATTCCAAAGTCTTCTCCTAGAGCAACTCTAACTGCTGGAGCAGTTTGAACGAGAACAACTTTTTCAGGGTCATCTAAAGCTTTTTGTACTTCATCTATGTAACTAACTTCATAAAGAGCTCCGGTAGGACAAACTGATAAACATTGTCCACAGAAAGTACAGTTTGTATTTACCATTGATTCGTTAAATTCAGTTCCGATTACAGTAGGGAAACCTCTACCAATATCTGTTAAAGTACCAACAGTTTGAACTTCGTTACACATTGTTTCACATCTTTTACAAAGAACACATTTGTTTGGGTCTCTGATTAAAGAATGTGATAAATTATCTAATGGATAATGACTTCTTTCACCTGAGTATCTAATTTTTCTAACATTTGCAAGCCATGCTAAATCTTGTAGCTCGCAGTTACCACTCTTTGAACAAACAAGGCAGTCAGCAGGGTGGTTAGAAAGAAGTAATTCGATATTAACTTTTCTTGCTCTTAAAACTTTAGCAGTATCAGTTCTAATATCCATTCCTTCTTTTACAAGAGTATCACAAGCAGGAATCAACTTATGATTTCTATTGTCTTCAACAAGGCAAACACGACAGTTTGCATCTCTATTTATAAATCCTAAACCGTGCATATCCAAATGGCAAAGAGTAGGAATTTTGATATTTATCTTTTTAGCAGCCTCTAATATAGTAGAACCTTTTTCAACTTGGACATCTATTCCATTTATCTTAACATTAACCATATTTAATCTCCTATCTCAATATAATTGCCTTTACAGGACAGTTTTCAAGACAAGCGTTACATTTGATACATTTGTCTGTGTGAATGATATGTCTTACTTTTCTTTCTCCCTCGATAGCATCTACAGGACATTGTCTCTTACAAAGCCTACATCCAATACAAGATTCAGTAATATAATATTGTAATAAGTCTTTACAAGCGTGAGCCTCACAATGTTTATTAACTATATGGTCTTCGTATTCATGTCTAAAGTAATGCATTGAGCTAAGAACCGGAGTTGTTGCAGTTTTACCTAAACCACAAAGACTTGTATCAGTAATTACTTCTGAAAGTTCTTGTAATAAGTCCAAATCTTCCATCTCTCCATGACCTGAAGTTATTTTTTCAAGAATTTCTAGAACTCTCTTATTTCCGATTCTACAAGGAGTACATTTACCACAAGATTCATCAACAGTAAATTTCATAAAGAATTTAGCTATATCAACCATACAGTCGTCTTCGTCCATAACAACCATACCACCTGAACCCATGATAGAGCCAATTTGTGCAAGTGAAATGAAGTCAACTTTAGTATCAAATAATCTTTCGGGGATACAACCACCTGAAGGTCCACCTGTTTGAACAGCTTTAATTTTCTTTCCGTTAGGGCAACCACCACCGATATCAAGTACGATTTCGTTGATTGTTCTACCCATAGGAACTTCAACAAGACCTGCATTTTCAACTTTACCTACTAAAGCGAAAACTTTAGTTCCCGGAGAATCTTCAGTACCGATAGATTTAAACCATTCAGCTCCGTTATTTATGATTAATGGAATGTTCGCAAAAGTTTCAACATTATTTAAAACAGTTGGTAATTCAAAAAGTCCTCTTTCAGTAGTTCTATAAACTTTAGACTTAGGCATACCACGTTTACCTTCGATAGATCTGATTAATGCAGTACCTTCACCACAAACGAAAGCCCCGGCACCTAATCTGATTTCCAAGTCAAATGAGAAATCTGAACCCATTATATTATCGCCAAGTAGATTATATTTTTTAGCCTGTTCAATAGCATGTTTTAAAGATTCAACAGCCTTTGGATATTCAGCTCTTACATAAACATAACCTCTATTTGCTCCGATTGACCTAGCAGCAATAGCCATACCTTCGATAACAACATGAGGGTCTCCTTCAAGGATTGACCTATCCATATATGCACCCGGGTCTCCTTCGTCAGCATTACAAATTACAAATTTATTTTCAACATCTTGTCTATAAGCGCCTTCCCATTTTTTACCAGTAGGGAATCCAGCACCACCTCTACCTCTAAGATTCGATTCTGAAACTGTATCAATAATTTCTTTTTGTTCTAATGAAAAAATTGCTTTTTCAAGAGCGTAATATCCGCCCATTACTATGTATTCTTCAACACTAAAAGGGTCAATTATATCGTAATTTTTTAAAGCCAATCTTGTTTGCTTTTCGAAAAATTCTCCTCTTAATCTAACGTCTTCTCCGTCAACTATGTATTTTTCATCATTAGATACTCTGTTATAGAAATTTGAATACGCAGAATCTTTTATTTTATTTAATTGTTCTATAAATCCCATATTTAAACCTCCTGAGCTTTAGCTAATATATCTCTTAACTCATTAACTGTTACTTTTGTATAAACTTTGTCATTAACAGTTACGATTGGAGCATTCGCACAGTCTCCAACACATCTTGTTTCTATAAGAGAGAACAAAAGGTCGTCGGTAGTTTCTCCAACACCAATTCCTAACATTTTTGAAAATTCGTCTAATAAATTTTCAGCACCTTTAACATAACAAGCAGTTCCCATACAAACTGAAATTGCAAATTTTCCCTTTGGAACTAAACTAAATCTTGAGTAGAAAGTAACAACGCCGTAAATTTCTGATACGGGAACATCGATAGCCTTAGAGATAATATACATTGCCTCTTTAGGTACATATCCGTAGAAGTCTTGAGTTTTATGTAAAATCTCAATTAAATCAGAAGGTTGTTTTCCCACAACAAATTCTCTTAATTCAGAGAAACAATTACAACCATTACACATAATTTTTTTCCTCCTAACTATAATAAACTTAAATTATGTAATTAAAAAGCTAATATTAATTTTAAAAACTATAATTTACAGGTTCATTATAGCATATTAAATGATAATAAGCAAATTAAAGAACAGATTTTTTATCAAAAAATTAACTATATTACTTAAATATGGTTATTTTTAACAGAGAACAACTATTATCAATAGAGCATTAAAATATTTGAGTTTGATTTTTAATTTTGTCATAATGTAATTGGTTATATTTTATCCGGAATAATAATTTTAAAAGGAGGACGAAACCAAAAAATTTTTGTCAATGTTATGTATATATTCAATGTTAATTTCTTTTATTGCTTGTGCAAAAAACACAATAGAAAATAAAGAACAAAAAATAGAAAAAACTTTTGATGTAAAAGTTGTTTTGGATAAAATCGAAAAAGACGCAAAGACTTATGTAAATATATTGTAGGTAGAAATACAATAAACATAATGCTTTGCATTGGATTATAAAAAGCCGAAGAAAACTCTTCGGCCTTTTATGGTATTAAAACTTTGTCTAGAATGCCTTTTAGATAGGCTATTACAATTCCGTAGTTAGTCATCGGAATATTTAGCTGTTTAGCTTTTTCAACTCTACTTATCGTATGTGTTCGATTGAACATACAAGATCCACATTGAATGATTAAGTCATAATTTTCAATATCGCTAAAGTCATCGCCTCTTTTAAATTCAAATTCTATTTCTCTGTTCAATCTCTTTTTAAGTAGATTTGGAATTTTAACAGTTCCGATATCCTCGCTATCCGGTGGGTGAGTACAAGCCTCTGCGATTAGAATTTTATTTATCTTTTCATGATTATCTAAAATTTTCACAGATTCTCTAAAATATTCAATATCTCCTTTGTATGCCGAAAACAGCACACTAAAACTTGTGATTTTTGAATCTTTTGGTTTTTTGTCAAAAACTTCTTTGAAATATTGACTGTCCGTTATGATTAAGTCGGGAGATTTTTTTAAATCATTTAAAATATCTTCTATAGTGTCTAGATCACAAACTAAAATTTTTACCTTTTTATCTAAAAGCTCTCTTATGGTTTGAACTTGTGGCAATATCAAACGACCTTTCGGTGCTTGAGCATCTTGTGGCATAACAAGTAAAACTAAATCATTTGATTTTACTAAGTTTTCAGTTATAGTTCTATCTTTATTTTTTTCAAAACAATCTAGCAAAATTTTTAAAAATTCATCTTTTTTACCCTTATCTCCACTTGTGAAAACAAAAGGATTCAAAGCTTTATGTTTTTTTAATATTTTTTTGTGTTCTTCTGTATCTCCTTTAGAAACTACAAATAAAATAGGTTTTTTTTGTCTATTTATTTTCTTTAAATATTTTAAATCATCTTCTTCACTTAAAAAGTAGATAAATATATCACATTTTTTTAAGATAGAATCCGTTTTTGAAATTCTAAGTTTTCCAAGCTCTCCAATATCATCGATACCGGCAGTATCTATGAATACAACCGAGCCCAGTCCATGAATTTCCATGGGTTTGTATATTGGGTCTGTTGTAGTTCCTTTATGCTCTGAAACTATTGAAGTGTTTTGACCTGTAATTGTGTTTAAAAACGAAGATTTTCCAGAATTTCTATAACCGAAAATTCCTATATGAATTCTCTCTGAATTTGGTGTAATCATAGTCTAAAATCTCTCTTACCTTGTTTAATTTCTTCAATCCATTTTACAGTTCTCTGTTTAGTTCTCTCATTTAAAATTAAAGCTAAATTCTTTTCTATAACAGCATCTCCCTTTTTTCTTGTTTCAGGAGAGGCATAGTCCATTAAATACTCTTGTAATGTCATCATTGCATTAGGTTGGCATACATTTCCAATTTGTCCACTTTTTACAAGTTTCATAAATCTGTCGCCGGTTCTTCCTTCTCTGTAACAAGCAGTACAGAATGAAGGGATATGTCCCATATCCATTAGCCAAGATACAATTTCGTCTAAAGTTCTGTTGTCTGCAATGTCAAATTGGTCGCTACCTTCTGAATCAATATCTTCGTCATATCCACCAACAGTCGTTTTTGATGCACCACTGATTTGGCTGATACCTAGGTCGAGTACCTTTTCTCTGGTTTTTTTTGATTCTCTAGTTGAGATAATCATTCCTGTATACGGAACAGAAACTCTAATACAAGCAACTAATTTCATAAAAATTTCATCATTAATTGAATTGTCAAAGTCCTTAGGATTTATATCGTCAGCAGGTCTTATTCTTGGAACAGAAATTGTGTGAGGACCAACATTGAATCTAGCCTCTAAATGTTCTGCGTGCATTAAAAGTCCGATAAAGTCGTATTTATAGTTATTAAGACCAAATAAAACTCCACAACCTACGTCATCAATTCCTCCAAGTTGTGCTCTGTCCATAGCCTCTGTATGATAAGCGTAATTGTGTTTTGGCCCTGTTGGATGTAGGAGTTCGTAGTTTTCTTTATGATATGTTTCTTGGAATAATATGTATGTACCAATTCCCGCATCTTTTAACTTTTCATAGTTTTCAACAGTTGTAGCTGCAATATTTACATTGACTCTTCTTATATCACCTGCTTTATGGTGAACGGAGTAAATTGTTTTAATAGATTCTAAAACATATTCGATAGGGTTTCTAACAGGATCTTCCCCCAGTTCTAAAGCCAGTCTCTTATGTCCAATATCTTGAAGAGCGACAACTTCTTTTTTTATTTCTTCTTGAGTTAATTTTCTTCTTGCAATTTTTTTGTTTTTATAGTGATAAGGGCAGTAAACACAGCCATTTACACAATAGTTTGACAAGTAGAGTGGGGCGAACAAAACAATTCTTGAGCCATAAAGTTTATATTTTATTTCCTTTGCCAGTTTGAAAATTTCTTGATTAAGGTCATCTTCCTGACAAGAAAGTAAAACAAAAGCCTCTTTATGACTTAAACCACTTAATGTTCTGGCTTTTTCTATTATTGATTTAATTAATTCTCTGTTTTTTGCATTTTCTCTACCGTATTCGATAGTTTCTAAAATTTCTTCATGATTTATAAACTCTTCAGCTTTTGTAGAATTTACATCATATATGTACTTAGTTTTTTCCATATCCCTTGTAGTCACCTCTGGTTATTTCTATTTCAAAACCATAATCTTTTAAAAGTTTTTTTAATCCGACTAAACCGTCAAATGATTCAAGTCCATTTTTTTGTTTATCATTATATAAACTATAATTTTCCTTTGCAAAGTTTGGGCTTAGATTAGGCATTAGAACATTTGCTCCCGACAAAATTCCAAGAATTCTTCCGTTTGAATCAATAGTGTTTAATGCTGTTGTTGACGGAATCAAAGCGTAAGGATTTTCAAGTCTTAATATTGACAAAATTATTAAACTCATCTTTAAGTTCCCCATTACTTCATCTTTGAATTTTGTTGCATTATGCGGAACAAATGGTCCGACACCAATCATTTCAGTTTTTAATTCCCTTATCAGTTTAATGTCCTCAATATGACTTTCAACCGAACTGTAAGGAGCTCCAACCATAAAGCCGGTTCCGGTTACAAAACCTACTTCTCTAAGGTCTTTTAATGCCCTAATTCTTTTTTCTAAAGATTGGTTTTTGTGATGTAATTTTTCAAAAACATCTTTTCTTGCTGTTTCAAATCTTAATAAAAATCTATCTGCTCCAGCATCTTTTAACTTTTGGTACGAATTTTTTTCTCTAACTCCAATGGATAATGTAATTGCACAATCAGGATAATTTTCTTTCAATTTTGAAATTATACTGATAAATACTTGGTCGGTGAATTTAGGGTCTTCTCCTCCTTGTAGAACAAAGGTACGAAAACCTCTTTCGTAGCCCAGTTTTGCACATTGTAAAATTTCTTCCTCTGTCAATCTGAAACGTTTAACAGAAGAGTTGCTTGAATTTATTCCACAATAGTAACAACATTGACTACAATAATTGCTAAATTCAACAAGACCTCTTATGTAAATTTTATTTCCGTAAATTTTGTTTGTTATAGCTCTTGCATCTTTATGTAAATTTTGAATGACGGATTCATCATCTGTTGTCAACAAAAATTTTAATTCGTCATCTGAAAAAATTCTACCTATTTTTTGCATAAGTTACAGAACAAACAACTTCTTTTAATCTTCCAAGTTTTCCACTCATAGCAGAAATTCTTTCTTGTTCACCTTTTACAACAAGAGTTATGATGTTAATACTTTCTTCAACCTTAGGAAGACCCATTCTTCCAACAATCATATCTGTGTATTCGTGAAGTAAATCATTTACTGATGTAGCAGATTCCTTATTATGTATAAAAATTGCAACTATCGCTATTCTCATAAATACCTCCTAAAATTTTCAACAAAAAAAGGGCGCAAAACACCCTAAACATTTTTAAATATTTTTAAACATTTTTAACATTGGTTTAGAGTCAGAAATTCTTTTTCGTTACCAACGCAAGTATAACATATAAAAAAATATTTTGCAAATCAAAAATATTGTATTTTTCATAAAAATATAGCAAAAAGATTTTGTTTATCAAAATGAACTTTGGGATAAGATTTTTGACGCTTTTGGTGAAATTGTTGAAGAACCGAGAGAAAAAGAAAAAGAAGAAATTTCAAACAGAGTTAGAATTATAAAATAGTTCAATTACAATCTTTTACTTTATAATTAATTGAAAATCCTCTTTTAAAACCCTTTTCAAATTTATCAAAATGTGATAAACTTTGTCTAGGGTTTTTTTCATAAAAAACTAAATATAAGGAGATGATAAAATGTGGTTATTAGATATAATTAAAGTTATTATTCTAGGAATCGTAGAAGGTATTACTGAATGGTTACCTGTAAGTAGTACAGGACATATGATTTTAGTCGATGAATTTTTGAAATTGAATCAATCTGCAGAATTTAAAGAAATGTTTTTAGTTGTTATACAACTTGGGGCAATCCTTGCAGTTGTTATTATGTATTTTAATAAATTAAATCCATTTTCTAAAAAGAAAACAAAAGAACAACAAAAAAATACAATCAATATGTGGCTAAAGGTAGTTGTAGGGGTAATTCCTGCAGGAGTTTTAGGAGTTTTGTTTGATAAGGTATTAGAAAAATATTTTTACAATTTTCCAACTGTTGCATTCACTTTAGTTTTATATGGTATTTTATTTATAATTGTTGAAAACAATCCAAATTTCAAAAAACAAAATGTTAGAAGGTTTGAAGATTTAAGTTATTCATTAGCTTTTTATGTTGGTTGTTTTCAAGTTTTAAGTTTAATTCCGGGAACATCAAGGTCAGGAGCAACAATACTTGGAGCTTTAATACTTGGACTTTCAAGAAGTTTAGCAGCAGAATTTTCATTCTTTATGTCAATTCCTGTAATGTTTGGAGCAAGTCTTTTAAAACTTAGAAAATTTGGCTTTGCTTTTAGCTTTTTTCAATTCTTCATTCTATTGCTTGGAATGTTCGTTGCCTTTGTAGTTTCAATTATGGCAATCAAAATGTTAATGAAATACATTAAAAAGCACGATTTCAAAGTATTTGGATATTATAGAATTGTACTTGGTGTAATTTTAATTTTGTATTATTTTTTTAATTAAATAAGTCATTAATAGGAGCTTAGGCTCCTTTTTGTTTGACTTTATTCGTTTTATTTGATAAACTTAATTTAATGAAATACTAAAGGAGGACGATTATGAAAAAAAGATTTTTAGTATTAGCTATGGTATTTTGTTTTGGAGGACTTTTAATTTCTTGTAAAGCAAAAGAAGTGAAGAAGGAAGAAGAACCTAAAGTAACCGTTACGCAAAAAGAAGTAAAAGAAAATAAAGAAAAAGAAAATGATAAACAAGATGAGAACAAAGATGAAAAAGGATTGAATTTTTCAGTTACAGATTTAAAAAATAATGAAGTAAAAACTGTAGTTAAGAAAAATGATAAAATTTCTTTTAATATCTATGCTGTTGGAATGGATTTTAAAATAAAATTAGACAAAAAAGAATATTCCGTTGCAGATGCAATTTCAAACGGACTTTTAGATGAAAATAAACTTTTTGATAAGATTGAAAAAGATAAAGAAAGCAACAAATGTAAAAGTAAAATGTATAAAGACGGAGGAACTTTAGAGTATCTATATAATGACTACACTATAATTAAATTTAATTCTCTTGACGGAAAAGAAGATATGTATATCACCAGAGAAAAAAGTTTAAGTGATTTAAAAAAAGTAATAGAAACAAAAAGTGAATAAATGAAAAGAGCTGAAATTTCAGCTCTTTTTTTGTCTAAAATGCAGGAACAATTCCTCCGTTATATGTTTTATTTATATAATCTTTTACTTTTTCGCTTTGTAAAGCTTTTAAAACTTTTTTGTAAGTTTCGTTGTTTTCTTCTCCTGTTCTAACTGTGATAATATTTGCATAAGGAGAGTCTTTTCCTTCGATTAACTTTGCATCTTTTGTTGGAGAAAGTCCTGCCTCGATTGCATAGTTTCCATTTATAACGGCTCCGTCAATATCCTTTATAATTCTTGGTAATTGAGCTGCCTCAACTTCTGTAAATTTAATTTTTTTAGGATTTTCTGTTATATCATTAACACTTGATAGAATATTTGTATTGTCTTTTAATTTTATGATTCCATTTTTATCAAGTAAAATTAATGCTCTTGCTCCGTTTGACGGGTCATTTGGAATTGCAATTTCAGCGCCGTCTTTTATTTCACTTGCATTGTTTAGATATAATCCCATTGGTTCAACGTGAACATTTCCAAGTACTGAAAGTTTTGTGTTCTTTTTGTTGTTAAATTCGTCTAAATATGGTTTATGTTGGAAGAAGTTTAAATCCAATTCTTTTGTGTCTAAAGCTAAATTTGGTTGAATATAATCTGTGAAAGTTACAATGTCTAATTTGATGCCTTCTTTTTCTAAATCTTCTTTAACTAACTCAACTAATTTTTGGTGTGGTTCAGGAGAAACTCCGATTTTTACAACCTTAACACCTTCTTTGTTTTCTGTATTTTTGTTATCTGAATTTTTTGCTCCACAAGCAGTTGTTAAAACTACAACCAAGCCAAGAGCTAATGCTAATAATTTCTTTTTCATAATTTTCCTCCTACGCATTTATTTTTTTATTAATTTTTTTAGAGATGAAATCTCCTAAAACTTGAACGATTTGTACTAATAATATAATTATAACAACCGGGATAGTCATCGTTAAGTATTGAAATCTATGGTAACCATAAGTAATTGCCAAGTCGCCAAGACCTTTTGCTCCAATTGCACCTGCCATTGCTGAATAACCGATTAAATTTATAACAGTTAAAGTTATTCCGTTTATAAGTGCAGGTAAACATTCTGAAAGCATAATTTTTATGATTTGAAAATTGCTTGAGCCCATTGAAATACTTGCCTCAACAATTCCGTTGTCAACTTCTTTTAGTGAATTTTCAAAAATTCTTGCTACAAAAGGAATTGCAGAAACAGTTAGGGGAATGATTGCTGCAGTAGAGCCTATCATCTTTCCTGTTAATATTTTAGAAACCGGCAAAATGTAAATAATTAGGATAAGAAAAGGAACTGACCTAAAAATATTTACAATAAAATTTAAAATAGAGTAAATCACTTTATTACTATTTATTCCGTTTTTATCTGTTGTAACTAAAATAACTCCTAAAATTCCACCGATTATAGTTGAAAGTAAAGATGAAAAAAATACCATATAAATTGTTTCAAAAGTAGCTTTTATCAATAAACTTTGCATCTTAAATTACCTCCTCAACTAAAATTTTTCTTTCTTCAAGGAAAGTTTTTATCTCGTCAATCCTGTCTTTTTCAAAAACTTCGACAATTAAATGTCCGACCTTTCCCTCTTTTATCTTATCAATATTTCCACTAATTATATTAACGTCAATATTTTTTTGCCTTATAAGTTCTGAAATAAAAGGCTTTGTAGAAGTTTCTTTCGTAAAACCGAGTCTTAAAAGAAAACCCGAATAATCTTCTCTGAGAAATTTTTCATAATCTGTAAACTCAGGAAGATTTTCTATGAAATTTTTTGTTGTTTGAGTCTTTGGAGAAGTAAAAAGTTTTAAAATCGTATCTTGCTCTATAATCTCTCCATTTTCTATAACACCTGCTCTATCACAAATCGCCTTTACAACCTCCATTTGATGAGTTATCAAAATTATTGTAAGATTAAATTCATCTCTAATTCTCAAAAGCAATTCTAAAATAGATTTTGTACTTTGTGGATCAAGAGCAGAAGTTGCCTCATCACAAAGTAAAATTTTAGGTTGAATAGCCAAAGCTCTTGCGATTGCAACTCTTTGCTTTTGACCACCGGAAAGATTTGCAGGATATTCAAATATTTTTTCACTTAAATTTACATATTCCAAAAGAGTTTTTACTCTTTTTTCAATATCTTCCTTTTTCCAGCCATTAATTTTTAACGGATAGGCGATATTTTCAAAAACATTTTTTTGATAAAATAGATTAAAAGATTGAAAAATCATCGACATATTTTTTCTTGCATCTTTAAGCTCCTTATCGTTCATCTTTACAATATCTTTACCGTCTATAAAAATATTACCACTTGTAGGCTCTTCAAGACGATTGATACACCTGATTAAAGATGATTTTCCGGCACCACTAAGACCGATTATACCGAAAATTTCTCCCTTTTTAACTTCTAAACTAATATCATTAACAGCTTTAAATCCATTTTCGTAAACTTTTACTAAATTTTCAATTTTTATCATATAAACCTCCTTAAAAGTATTTTCGGAAATTTTATTTTTACAAAATATTTACAAAATAAAAAAAATCTCTGATAAGAGATTTTGCAAAAAAATTCTTATCTTCCGAATAATCGCTGGAATTAGCACCTTGTAAAAACAGGTTGCCGGGCTTCATAGGGCCAGTCCCTCCACCACTCTGGATAAGTGTTATTTAATATTGTTGATAAATTATAGCACATCAAAAATTTAAAGTCAACAATTTTTTAATAATTTTGTTAAAAAATATTTTAACTCATATTGTTTTATTTTATAAAACAAACGCACCATTTAAAAAATGGTGCGTTCAGAGCACAGACAAAACTAATGCTTTGTCTGCACTCTGATATAATTTTTTATTAATTTTACTTAAATTTTAAAATTTTAGCATATCCATTTTTATCAAAATGATAAATTTTCCCATCTATTTTTTCATAAGTAGATTGGTAAGCTCCAAAATTTCCAGGAACAAAGTACATTTTTTCTCCATTATCCAAAAACTTAAATCCTTCATTTTCAATAAGTCTAGCATATTTATCAAAATAATAAATTTTTCCATCTATTGTAAAACTTTTATCTTTAATCAAATTTTTATTTTTAAAATCCAAAGTATATTGTTGTCTATCCATATAATACCAATAATCTTTTAATTTTCCATTTTCTTTTATAGTTTTATTTATCCAACCACAGAAATCTCTATGTTTTACTATAAGTCCAGCAAAATTAGAATTTTGTGTCTTTAAAACTCTTATTTGCATAAATGTTTGTGAAATGAAAAATATAAAAAATATTATACAAACAGTTCTACCTATTATCTTTTTCGTCTTCATAAATTAAATATCCTTCACTATTAAAATAACATATCTTAGAATCTATCTTAACCGCAGTAGAAACATAAGCTCCAAATGTTTCATTTTTAAAATACATTTTCTTTCCATTTTTCAATTCTTTAAAACCTACATTTTCAACAAGCCTACCATATTCATCAAATTCATAAATCTTTTTATCTATTAATTTATATTTACCTTTAACTAATTTTCTGTTATTTCCTATATAATACCATCTATTTTCTTTTTCTTTATTATCACAAGATTTTACAGATTTTTTAACCCAACCAGAAAAATCTCTATGGCGTACTATAAAACCTGCAAAATTAGAACACGATGTCTTTAGTATAGTTATTCTAATTGATTGATTCACTATTAAATGTATAACAATAAATAAAATGATACAGCTTATTGTATATCTTCGTTTTTCTTTATAAGTCATCTCTACTCACATCCTCTAGCTCAAGTACAATATACATCTTCAAAAAAACATTATCTTCATTTATAGAAAATGTAGTTTTATCAGTAGCATAAGTTTTAAAATTCCCAATATTAATATTTACTAACAAAGATACAATACACACCAAGCTTAAAAATCGTTTTTTCATAATATTCTCCTAATTTTTTAATAACTTATTACTAAAATATCAATATAAAATTAAAATAATATATTATATATTTATTATATACCTTCCGTTTTTTTTGTCAATATTATGCGTCATTTTTCTTTCATGAAATTGACTGACTAATTTACAGTTTTTATTTCAAATCAAAGAAATAATTCCCCCTAAATCAACAAAATTTGTATCTTTAGGGAAAATTAATTTAACGTTTTCTTTATTTTTTAAAAAAATAGAATTTACACTTTCTATGTTTACATTTTTTAACTTATTTTTATAATATGAAAAAACACTATTTTCTACATATAATGTTTTTTCAAAATAAAATAAACTTATATCTGGATGGTCAAAATAATTTTTATTAAAAGAAATATTATCTTTACTTTTTATATAATCTATTTTCATATTTTCTAACAATGCAAAACACTTAGCGGAAGTTTCCTTTAACTA